>Ga0315905_10000044_pt1 | contig 123031 bp, 114 predicted proteins | sample LakEriMetagenome_5_FD_203522 | JGI IMG/M metagenome (GOLD analysis project Ga0315905, IMG submission 203522) | Freshwater fungal communities from buoy surface, Lake Erie, Ohio, United States - Buoy 4 MA121 | ecosystem: Environmental > Aquatic > Freshwater > Lake | place: USA: Lake Erie, Ohio...
CGAAACTAGGTGCTGCATGGCTGTCGTCAGCTCGTGCCGTGAGGTGTCGGATTAAGTTCCATAACGAGCGCAACCCCTATTTCTAGTTGCCAGCGAGTAATGTCGGGGACTCTAGAGAAACTGCCCGCGTAAGCGGTGAGGAAGGTGGGGATGACGTCAAGTCATCACGGCCCTTACGTCCAGGGCGACACACGTGCTACAATGGTAGGGACAGTGAGTTGCAAGCCAGCAATGGTGAGCTAATCTATAAACCCTATCTCAGTTCGGATCGAGGTCTGCAACCCGACCTCGTGAAGCTGGAATCGCTAGTAATCGCATATCAGCCATGATGCGGTGAATACGTTCCCGGGCCTTGTACACACCGCCCGTCAAGCCATGGAAGTTGGGGGTGCCTAAAGTCGGTCACCGTAAGGAGCCGCCTAGGGCAAAACCAGTAACTGGGGCTAAGTCGTAACAAGGTAGCCGTACCGGAAGGTGCGGCTGGAATACCTCCTTTATAGAGTACGCTTGAGAATTTCTGTTTCTGCTGCATTTCCATTTTATTTTTAGTCCCGTAGCTCAGTTGGTTAGAGCACTACACTGATAATGTAGGGGTCAGCAGTTCAAATCTGCTCGGGACTACCGAAAATAAAATGGGGAATTAGCTCAGCTGGCTAGAGCACCTGCCTTGCACGCAGGGGGTCAACGGTTCGAATCCGTTATTCTCCACTTTGTGTCTAATAGTAGACGCTACGTTCTTTGATATATTGATAGAGTTGAATAATTTAATAAGCAATTAAGGGCAGATGGAGGATGCCTTGGCTCTCAACAGCGATGAAGGACGTGATAAGCTGCGATAAGCTGCACTGAGGCGCAAATAGCCTTCGAGGTGCAGATTTCCGAATGGGGCAACCCTCATAGTTGAAGACTATGAATCCGAAAGGAAGCAAACCCAGGGAACTGAAACATCTAAGTACCTGGAGGAAAAGAAAATAACAATGATTCCCTTAGTAGTGGCGAGCGAAATGGGAAGAGCCCAAACCAAAGTTGTTTCGGCAATTTTGGGGTTGTAGGACTACATAATGAGATGTTATCGATCTTGGAAGAATTCTGGAAAGTTTCTCCATAGGGGGTGATAGGCCCGTACAAGTGCTGATAACAAATCAGGTAGTATCCTGAGTAGGGCGGGACACGTGAAATCCTGTCTGAATCTGCCGGAACCATCCGGTAAGGCTAAATATGTTGAGAGACCGATAGCGTACGAGTACTGCGAAGGAAAGGTGAAAAGAACCTCGAAAAGAGGAGTGAAAGAGAACCTGAAACCATCTGCTTACAAGCGGTCGGAGCGCAAGTGACGACCTGCCTTTTGCATAATGAGCCTACGAGTTATTCCTCTTTGGCAAGGATAAGTATGTTTCATACGCATCCGAAGCGAAAGCGAGTCTGAATAGGGCGCTTAGTCAGAGGGGATAGACGCGAAACCTTAGTGATCTACCCATGGTCAGGTTGAAGTCTCGGTAACACGAGATGGAGGACCGAACCGGTTAACGTTGAAAAGTTTTCGGATGAACTGTGGGTAGGGGTGAAAGGCTTATCAAACTGGGAAATAGCTCGTTCTCCCCGAAATGCATTTAGGTGCAGCCTCGTGGTTGAGTGCGACGGAGGTAGAGCTACCGATTGGGCTAGGGGGTGTCACAACCTACCAAACCCTGACGAACTCCGAATGCCGTCTCATATACACGGGAGTGAGGGTATGGGTGCTAAGGTCCGTATCCGAGAGGGAAAAAACCCAGACTATCTGCTAAGGCCCCCAAGTCTATGCTAAGTTGATAAAACGTGGTGTGGTTGCATTGACAGCTAGGATGTTTGCTTGGAAGCAGCAATTCATTTAAAGAGTGCGTAACAGCTCACTAGTCGAGCGATCATGCGTGGATAATAATCGGGCATAAGCATAGCGCCGAAGCAGTAGATTTATGGTAGGGGAGCATTCTAATCTGCATTGAAGGCGATTCGTAAGGATCTCTGGAGCGTTTAGAAAAGAAAATGTAGGCATGAGTAACGATTAAGGAAGTGAAAAACTTCCTCCTCAAAAGACCAAGGGTTCCTGATCAATGTTAATCAGATCAGGTTTAGCCGGATCCTTAGGTGAACCCGATAGGGGCAGCCGATGGAAAGTAGGTTAATATTCCTACGCCTGCTATACACTAAAAGTGACGGAAGGACGTGGTGGTTACGTACTGACGGAATAGTACGTTGAGCCGAATCTTCGGAAGAAGCGAAACCATAAAATCCTTTCCAAGAAAAGCGAGTATAGCGGTCCGTACCCGAAACCGACACAGGTGGTCAAGTTGAATATACTAAGAGGCTCGAGTGAATCACGGTTAAGGAACTAGGCAAATTAGTCTCGTAACTTCGGAATAAGAGACTCCCTCGCAAGAGGGACGCAGAGAAATGGCCCTGGCGACTGTTTATCAAAAACACATGGCTATGCTAAATCGAAAGATGATGTATATGGCCTGACACCTGCCCGGTGCTGGAAGGTTAAGAGGAGATGTCATCCGCAAGGAGAAGCATTGAATTGAAGCCCCAGTAAACGGCGGCCGTAACTATAACGGTCCTAAGGTAGCGAAATTCCTTGTCGGGTAAGTTCCGACCTGCACGAATGGTGTAACGATCTGGGCGCTGTCTCAACCGTGAGCTCGGTGAAATTGTAGTATCGGTGAAGATGCCGATTACCCGCAACGGGACGGAAAGACCCTGTGAACCTTCACTATAGCTTTGCATTGGAGTTGGTTAAACGATGTGTAGGATAGGTGGGAGACTTTGAAGCGGCCTCGCTAGGGGTTGTGGAGTCGTCCTTGAAATACCACCCTTTGTTTAATTGATTTCTAACCACTGGGACAGTGCATGGCGGGTAGTTTGACTGGGGTGGTCGCCTCCGAAAGCGTATCGGAGGCTTCTAAAGGTACCCTCAGTACGGTTGGTAATCGTACGTAGAGTGCAATGGCATAAGGGTGCTTGACTGTGAGACGGACATGTCGAGCAGGCACGAAAGTGGAGCATAGTGATCCGGTGGTTCCGCATGGAAGGGCCATCGCTCAAAGGATAAAAGGTACTCCGGGGATAACAGGCTGATCACTCCCAAGAGCTCACATCGACGGAGTGGTTTGGCACCTCGATGTCGGCTCGTCACATCCTGGGGCTGGAGAAGGTCCCAAGGGTTCGGCTGTTCGCCGATTAAAGTGGCACGCGAGCTGGGTTCAGAACGTCGTGAGACAGTTCGGTCCCTATCTGTTGTGGGCGTTTGAAGCTTGAGAGGACCTTTCTCTAGTACGAGAGGACCGGGAAGGACGTACCTCTGGTGTATCTGTTGTGGCGCCAGCTGCAGTGCAGAGTATCTAAGTACGGATGAGATAAGCGCTGAAAGCATCTAAGCGCGAAACTCGCCTCAAGATGAGGCTTCATTGAGAGTCGTCAAAGATGATGACGTTGATAGGCCACAGATGTAAAGGCAGTAATGTCAAAGTCAAGTGGTACTAATTACTCGAAAGCTTATAAATTAAAAACTCTATCAATATATCTCCTTTTCAGGTGATTATAGCAGTGAGGTCCACCTCTTCCCATTCCGAACAGAGAAGTTAAGCTCACTTGCGCAGATGGTACTAGGGTAACACCTGGGAGAGTATGTCGTCGCCGATCTTTAAACGAAGCCCCTTGAATTTCAAGGGGCTTTTTTTTGATTTTTTTTTTGGAAATTGAATCATTTATGATGACATTCGCGGACTTATAAAAAATGCAAATGAAAAAAATTATTATCGCTGCTTTATTTGTAGCAAGCACTTCTGTTATTAGTGCACAATTCAAAATTGTAACTGTGGTTGAATCTATTATCCCAGGAGGAATGGGTCGTTCTCGAATGGTTGAAACAACCCAGGATGTTGATTACAATGCGTTTACTACCGTTAGAACTGGCGGTAAAGACAGTAAGATGGGAGATGTTGATCGTGGTGATATAAAGATTGATGCTTTCAGAGAAACAAAAATGTTGAACTTCTACTCATTGGTTGGAATTAACTTCCAAAATATCGCTTCTAACGATGCGATTATGGTATCGAAATTAAATGAGATGGACGCTCAGGGGTATGAGTTGATGTTTGTAGTTTCCGGTGTAGAGAGTGATGCTGGTAAAATTTCTGGAAAGGATGTAAGTGGTGGAGACGGAGAGGGGATTTATATTACTCGCTATATATTCAAAAAGAAATAGGTGATGTTAAAAACAAAAAAGGGGCGGAAGCCCCTTTTTTTATTTGAGAGAATTTATGAAAGTTTGAATTTGAGGAAATTTCGTTTTGAATTTGACTTTGTCAATTTCTAGAATTTCCAAAACCAACTCGGTTGGAATATTTCCTGTCAAGTCTTCTTTCGCCATTGGGCAGCCACCTAATCCGCCAAAAGCGCTATCGAATCTCGTGCAACCGATTTCTTTCGCAGCAATAATTTTAGATGCAGCTTCATAAGGAGTTGAATGCAAGTGCAGTCCCCAATTCAAATGAGAATACCTCTTTTTAAAATAAGAATATAACTCTTGTATTGAAGAGGGATTTGATGAGCCTATGGTATCAGATAACATGAATTCAACGTTTGGATGTATGGCTATAATTTTATCTATTATGGAACACATATCGGCTCGATTCAAATTGTCTCCATATGGATTTCCAAACGCCATACTTAAGTAAACCACAAGATCTTTGTTTGCATTTTGAACATTTTCTGAAATGCTTCTCAAGACATCCCAACTTTCTTCGATTGACTTCCCTGTATTGCGACGCTGAAAATTGTCATTAACAGAAAAAGGATATCCCACGTATGAAATTCGATGGAAGGAGCAAGCATCATGTGCACCCTTTTCATTCGCAACAATGGCTAATAGGGCAGTGGATGATGAGTTCAACTCGGCCAATACTTCCTTGGTATCAGACAATTGCGGTATTGCCTTTGGAGACACGAATGATCCGAAATCTAAACGGTCAAACCCAAGTTGAAGCAATAGATTGAGATATTCTATTTTTTTTTCTGTGGGAATGAATTTTTGTATCCCTTGAATTGCATCTCTAGGACATTCGGTTAAATAATACATGATTTATTAAGTCTGATTCAAAGGTAGGCATTGGATGAATAGTTTAGAAAGTTTTCACAATTGGAACTGTCTAATTTTGATTTCATCCATTTCTTTTTCTTTTTGGAAATTTTCTTGCTGAATAAAATTTCACTGTTACGAATTACAGCAAGTTCATTTTCATCCAAAAATCGAGTTGCTGATCGATTGGAAAATATGTAGCAATCAAAATTTGGAAGTATTTCATTGGATTCCTGAATAATTTGAATTCGTTTTGAATTGAACTCTATTTCTGTAGGAAGCGAATCTCCGGAAAATATTTTTGACTTGTTGTTTTGAAAGAAGAATGCATCACTTTCGTATTGGCTATGAAAACGTATTTGGGAGTCATTTGCTACATTTTTTCCTCTCAAAATTTCAAAAACGAATACTACACATAGCGATACTTGCATGCATAGCGCCGCTTTTTTGTTAATGGAAAAAAAGAAAAGGTATATAGCAATTCCCAGAATAAACGCTTGAGAAAATTTTATCTCGGGCAGAAAGAAACTTGAATTGGGTAACGAAGCTATGTAGTGATTGATTTCGATTGTCCAATTTCCGGCGAGTCTTACAATACATTGAATTACTTCATGAATGAATGGAATATGGATAGTAAACATGCCGAGAATGACCGCGAAAATGAGAACGGTACAAAGAGGAACTAAAATCAAATTAGAAAATAGAAAGTAAGTTGGAAATGTTCCGAAGGTGTACCACAATATTGGAAATAAAGCAATTTGGGTGGAAAGGGTTATGGACATTAATTCAAACAACCTATCTAGCGGCCGACGTTTGGATTTAATTCTTTTTCTGAGAATTGGATGTATAAAGTAAATGCCAAAGATTGCTGTAATTGAGAGGATGAATCCCAAATTGAAAAGGAATTCTGGGAATACCAGCAATGAGATGAAAACGGTAGCAGTCAAGCTTTGAAACTTAGAGCTTTGAATACTCATTCTTAATCCGATTAGCGAGATAGCCCCCATAATTGTTGCTCTCCAAACGCTGGCTGATCCGCCGGCTACAAGTGCAAAGAAAATTATTGTAGTTAAAATGAAAGTCATGGAAGCCCATTTCAATCTTTTGTATTTCTGTCCTATTTTGTTGTGAAACCAGGTTAGGAAAGTAACAATCAGACTTATTTGCATTCCAGATACAGCCAGTAAGTGATAAGTTCCAGATGCTTTGAATTCTGATTTCAGACTTTGTGATAGTGCTGATGTATCGCCCCATACCATGGCCTGAATCATTGATCTTGAATTTGAATCGGGCACTAATGTCACTAGATGATCAGTTAGAAATCCTTGGACGTGATTTGGAATAGTTGTGAATTGAAAATCAACCTGTTTTTGAACAGTTAAGTTCGTCATGACAAATTTGTTTGAATAGAGTAAATTGTCTTTTCGGGTGTATAATGGCAAAATGGTTCCTTGACCAGTAATGTCATCGCCAATGTGAAATTGGTGAATTGAATCAGAGGTTAAATCTGCGAGAATACAAAACGGCTTTTCAAAATATGAGGTATTGATTTTGGCTACAAAAACATTTGGCTTGTTTGTTTTTTCAATTAATGAAAATGAGATTTGGCCTTTTTGATAGCTTATGGTTTGCGTTTGATTCGTTTGAGCTGCGATTAAAAATCCTCCGGTGCAAAAAGAGAGGCCAATGAGCGTAATTGAAAATTTTCTGTTTTTCTTTTGAAGCAGTTGAATGACTATTACTGTGAGAATGAAAAGTTCAAAATACACCCAGTACGAACTTTTCAGTTTGAAAAAATGAGATGCAATTTCACCGGATATGAAAGCCAGTAAATAATAAAGAAGAGGCATAGTCTATTTTTCTGATTCGAAAAATAGAGTTTGGTCTAATTCGTTGAAATTTTTCTTATGCTTAAAAAAGAAGGAAACCAAGATGCTACCTGCAAAGTACCCGTATAAGTTGGGTTTGGTCCAAGCTTTTTTTTCTTGCTTTCGAAGTTTGAAATACACATTCGCCTTGGCATAAAAGTGAAAATGTGCTTTAAGCACTGCGAGGGTATATTTGAAATTCCCTTCACTCAAAAATCGAATTCCAGCAATTCCATCCAATATTAATCGTTTGAAAAGAAAAGGAATCAAAGGTGATCTTCTGTGATTTTTTACAATTAAAAAAAGACTGTTTCTAAAATTCAAATATGTCTTGAAAGCACTTTGTCTATCCAATGTTCCCCCTCCTACATGGTAAACGCTTGATTCACCGCAAACCCCAATTCCGAAGCCTCGATTCTTTAATCGCCAGCACAGGTCTATTTCTTCCATATGAGCAAAAAAGGTTGGGTCGAATCCATTGACTTCTTGCCACATTTCCTGTTTAATCATTAACGCCGCTCCGCTAGCCCAGAAGACTTCTCTGTTTTCGCTGTACTGTTGTACGTTTTTTTCGAAGTTGTAAAAGATTCTTCCTGCACAAAACGGATATGCGTCTTGATCGAGGTATCCACCAGCGGCGCCAGCATATTCAAAATAATCTTTTTTCTGAATATCTAAAATTAGCGGTGCACATGCAGCCAGATGTGGGTTTGACTTCAAATTATGGAGTAGTGGTGTAAGCCATCCTTTTGGTGTCTCTACGTCGGAATTCAGAAGCACGAAAAATGGAAAATCTATTTCTTTCAGACCGCGGTTGTATCCTTCAGCGAATCCATAGTTTTTATCGAGAAGAACGCATTTTACTTCGGGAAAATTGGCTTGTAGGAATGATACACTCTGATCTTCAGAAGCATTGTCTATCACAATAATTTCTGCTTCAGGAGAATTTTCAATTACGATAGGAAGAAACCTTTCGAGGAAATGTGCACCATTCCAATTGAGAATTGCGACAGCAATTTCTTTTTTTGAAATGTTTAATGCGGGTTGTACCATAAATCCTCAAGTTCGTCTCTGCTGTATGGGTCTGAATTCTGGTTGGTGCTGTTTCTTCCAACAGAAGTTGGGTCATTCATTCTTCTTGATCTCACTAAGTTTTTCCAGTCGTAATTTTGAACTTCCGATGGAATATCACTATGCAGCAATTCTTTATCACTGGTAAGTGAGGTGTTGTAGAATAAGAAGCGTCGATCTCTCATTCCCGTATTCGTTGTGTAATAGTGCCAGATCTCAAATGGCCAATAGTCAGGGTCATTGTTTTTTACAATTCGAGTATTGGGTTTGCCATATTGAAGGTAAACTCTTCCTCGGTCTGTTTGCCAACCGGCTTTGATTTTTGTTCCAAATTCCTGTTGAACGGCAAGCACATCTGCATAGTAGTTTCTCCAGGCAGCCTCAGGATTTTCTGGCGATCTACGTGCCCAAAATGTATACATGAAACTCTGTCTAGTTTGTATATCGGCATTCAATAGAACGTTCGTAATTGTATTTCTTTCAACACTTTCAGCAATGGGTGAAAGGCACATGATGTGCTGATAAAGCGAGTCTGAGTTGGTATATCTGCCTGCAAACGTATTCGAAACATCTAACGCCAAAGGGGGAATGAATGTATTTTTTGGGTCTTCAATTTTGTTTCTGGAAAAAGGTCTACGTTTGGAACAGACAACATTGCCTGATCTATCGAGCATTTCAATTTTTACTTTGTATTCCCCTGATGGTAAGTCTTTGATATCTATGGAATGAATAAACGGCACAATTTCTCCTGATTCAGCGCGAAGTATTCTTTTCGTGTTTGAAATGGGGTGGTCTAATTTATCAGTGATTTCAATTGCAAAAGCGAACGATGTGTTTTTTCCGATTACCAAATTCGAATTGTAACATTCGCCATAGATAATCATGCTATTAATAGATGAAGGGTAGTAATTGGAAACATAGGGCAATAGGTCATAGCCAGCTTTGGAAAATGCATTGGCTTGAACCGTTGGGGTATAGGCACTAACAAAAGAAATGTCACTGAAAAAACTACCTTGACTTAAGTTGGAGATACTAATTTCTTCTTGGTGATAAAGCCCCTGTTCAGTTGGATTGTTTTCATCAGAAATGAGAAAGTCCAATGTGAAATTTCCTTCTGGAACACGAAGCCTTTCAATGATCATGAAATCTTCAACTGAATTTGTTAGTGAGGGATCACTTTTCGCATTTACACTTATAACTTTAACAATCGAATCAGAGTGTGGCAGTATGAGAGCGATTACACACTTTGCATTACAATAGTACAAGCCATCTTCCGCTTTTTTTGGACTCATGGATTTTGCATTGAAAGCAAATGCAAATTCAATGTATGATCCCGTTTCAGCGGAATAATACGTCTGATGATCTATAAAAACGCGTAATGCGAAGCTGGGAATTGCAAGACACAAAAACAACAACACCAATATTCCGTTTCTCATGGTCACAAAATTAATCCGTAAAACTTAACCACCAATAACCCCGTGCAAATCATCAATGGCCATATCCCAAAGCATTTTGCTTTCATTTTCTTCAGAGGCCTCGCAAAAGTCTGTAATAACTAGTGCAACATCGCCAGTCATTTCATCAACTTTTATACGCAACTCGCAAAAGGTGTTTTCAAAACCTGAATCAAGCCAACGCCATTTGAAGTATAAGTCTTTTTTAGAAGATATGAATTCAGCTTGTCTTTCTTCACCTTCCCACTTAAATGAGATGATATTGTTTTTGATATTCACTGATTCTGCATACCATTCTTCCATTGAACTGGGATTGCTGATGCAATTGTAAAGAATGTGAATTGCACTGTGAACTTCATATTCGAGTTCTATTTTTTTCAAACTCATATTCGATTGTTTAGGTCCTTGAAAGATACAAAAGGAATTTTAAATTCTTTATATTCGTTCAACTAAATTTTCGCTATGAAATCACTTTTGACTCTGTTTCTTTTTGCAATTGCTTCAACAGGCATTTCTCAAAATATTTTATATCAAGAAAATTTCAATGATGGATTTGGAAGTTTTTTCGTGAATACTTTCGATGTGAACTCCACAGCAGGTGGATACAATCAATGGGTAATAAATTCAACCTACACCGGCGGCATATTTACCGAGTCTTGTTTGGGTTTCGATGTAACCATTCCCCCAACAACATCTCAACCGGGAGGAATAACAGGAGCTCCGAATAGCGGATACTTGCACATTGCAAGTGTTGACGCTTTGAATAATAGTGTGTCTTGCGCTTCTTTCCAGGCGAGTGATGGAAATCTTTTGTGCAATGGCGATGAGACCTATTTTGCCAAAATGTCGCAAGACATTTCAACCGTTGGTTTAACAGGAGTTTCTTTCTCTTTTTATTGGCTGTGTAGTGGCTCTGTATCGAATTACGGAGAGGTATACTATAGTACAAATGGAGGGCTAACATGGACTTCGCAGTCAGGATCTTATTACAATAACCCAAGTTGGACTTTGGTAAATCTTACCAATGCATCTTGGGATAATCAAGTTCAATTGCGCTTCGGGTTTCGTTTCGTAAATCAGCAATCTTTCAGTGCTGCAGATCCACCGTTTGCTGTAGATGAGGTGAAAATTACCGCCAATGGAAATGCGAGTAATGTAGATGCTCAAATTACAGGCGTGGCCGGGTTGTCTTTTTGTCCCGGAGAAACATTTGATGTGAATTACAGTGCCACAGGTACCTTTAATTCTGGGAATGTCTTCTCTCTAGAACTGTCTGATTTTTTAGGAAGTTTTGCCTCTCCGCAAGTTATTGGGACTGTGAGTGGAACCTCATCAGGAATTGTCTCATGCACAATACCTGCGAATGCCCTGCCTGGAGCCAATTATCGCATGCGCATTCGAGCAAGTAATCCAAGTTTTACGGGAAATGATTTTGGTGTGAATTTCGGCATATTCGCTGTGCCCAATTTGGACTTTATTGTTTCAGGAACAGGCAACAATTTGGAATATGCTTTTGGATGTTCATCTTCTGGGTTTGTTGATTGGCAATGGAATTTTGGAGATGGTAATTTGGGTTCAGGAGTAACAACCAATCATGTTTTTGGTTCGGCAGGAGTTTATCAAGTTTGCTTAAGTGCAACAGCTGCAAACGGTTGTGTTGCTGAATTGTGTAAACCCGTTATAGCTGTTGCTTCGGATATTCATGAATTGGATTCTCAAATTTCGGTTTACCCGAATCCGTTTACAAATCAAATTCAATTGATGAGTGCTAGCAAAATTGGAGCAATTGAAATAGTTGATTGCTCAGGAAGAATAATGGCTTCGCACAATGTAAATGGTTTAACAGGCACCATAGTTTTAGATGAACTTTCAAAGGGAATTTATTTTTTAAGAAAGTCTGATGGCGTAGTCATGAAAATAGTGAAGGAACTTTAGTTCATTTGAAATGACTGACTCCACAGTGATTTTCCTTCTTGGTCTTTCAATTCCAGTTGGAGCACCCGGTTTTTGAGCGGTCCTGAAAAATGCAAGAGTGCATAATTTTGCTGGGTCACTAATGATTGATCTATCCGATTGAGATTTTTCTCCTTAACGTCAGTGAAAGGCTTGCTTGTCAGTGGTGAACATGTCAAATCAATGATTCTGTTTCCCTTGGTTATTTCAAGTGCCGAGCATTCAGAAAAATGTCTGTCTCCACTCAAAAAAATGACATTTTTAATTTGATGTTGTGCAAGTTGATTCAATAGGTATGTCCGTTCTTCAGCATGGTTCGCATAGGTTTCGAATACGGCCTCGGTATTCAGAATTTGACTTCCCACCACAATTAGTTTAAAAGTAGCTTTTGAAGCAATTAAGTCATTGATTAACCAATCTATTTGCGCTTTGCCGAGCATTTGTGAAGTGCTGTCATTCTTTTTTGCGGTGCGAAAAAAGCGATTGTCAAGGAAATAAATATCTACATCGTGTATACTTGATTTCCCATAAACAGGCCCAGATGGTAGCACATAGCCCTGATTTGGCCACATTTGACGGAAAACATTTGCGCTTTCATTTTTGAATTGAAATGATCCGTTGCTGTCATTTGGCCCGAAGTCATGGTCATCCCAAACGGCATAATTTGGAATTGTACTCAATACTTTTTTAATGTTTAGGTCAGTTCTGGTATGTGTGTATCTGGCGGCCATATCTGCTGCAGTTTCCCAATCCCCTTCTCTGAAATAGACATTATCGCCACCCCAGATCATGGCTGTTGGATGGTCTTCTAGGAGGCTATTGAATATGTAGGTTGATTGGCCATATGCTTTGCCAGGTCTGTCAAAAGGCGTGTCATTGATGTAAGTGCAGCTCCCAAAAGCAATTTTGAAAGTTGGTGGGTCCTTTCGCCATTGCCAAAGTTGTTGGGTATGAAAGCTGAAAGTATCTGATTTGAAAGTTGAATTAGAAAGTGTATACGTGTAGTTGCTATTCGGATTGAGTTGTGAAATTTGAAAGAAACAAGTGTGTCCTAAGTTGTGATTTATGTATGCTGTCTTGGTTTCAACTAATTTTTTCAAGCTATCGAATACATTCAATGTCATTTCATCGGTGACTGAATTCGCATGCACCATCATGTTCGCATTCCTCAATCCGACGTGTCCCAGAACAGGAAAGATCTCCTGACCATTGGCGCGCAGAATGGCGAGGGTGCAAAAAAACAATAGTCGAACGTGTTTCATTTTTTTATGCGTTGAATTAAAATGTCATTCACAGTATCCCAATCGTAAAACTTTTTTACATAATTCAAATTCATTGAACCGTCGTTTATCCGTTTTGATTCTGAAGATAAATAGTCTTTAATAATTGCTGGGTATTTCGCTAAATCGTCTTCAATGATCATGGCCGATTCTTCAATGTTTTGAAATGCTTTTGCCGCAAGTGAGGTTGTAATTACCGGAAGTCTTGCGGCCATAGCTTCAAGAATTTTATTTTGCATTCCAGCTCCGATGGTCATGGGAGCGACAAAAATTTTTGCAGATACGTAGCATTGATTAATGTTGGAAACGAAACCTGTAACATTGAAACTATGAGATGAATACTTGAGCAATTTTACCGATGGATTTACTCCTGCAATTTGAAATGAGATATCAGAAGAAAGTTGCAGATGGATTTCATACAGGTGCTCAGCTGCTTTTTGATTCGGAGGGTAGCTCATGTTTCCTACAAAAAGAACATCTGTGTTTTTTGCCGATTCCGATAAAGCTAGTTCGTTTTCAGGGGCACCATTCGGAAGTACTATGGTTTCAGGTGATGGTGGGAAATTTATAAATGACAAATCATTTTTTGAAATGATGAAGTGATTTTGGAAATAAAGATGGCATTTCAATTCATAATTTTTGGTTCTCATCCATTCTTCTCTCCAAAACAATTTGGAAATTCCACGGCTTGTATTGAAACGTCTCTCGGCTGCTTTACTGAGAGCGTCCATAAAATCGATGCTTTTATGAATATTGAATAAATCAATACTGTATGGAGCCGTTCGAATCAATTGACAGAAGATGTGTTGGGGTTGAAACTGATTTATGATTTTATCAACTCGCTGTTTTGCTTTTCTCTGAAAAAAGTAGGCTACTTGGAATGGAGTCTGAGTGAAAACTGTTCCTGCTAAATTGAAGAGCATTCGCCATTTGGAAAGTTGAATAACATGAATCTCTTTTGTTATCTCTACAAGCGACTGAGGAAGCTCCGTAGCTTTCTGATCAGTGAGACAAATAAGACAAATTTCGAAATGTTTATTTAACGACTCCAATTGATGAAAAAGTCTCAGTTTATCTCCTTTATCGAGAGGAAATGGAATGCGAGAGGCAATGACAACCAGTTTCATTTTTTGCGAAGGGCCTTAAGTGTTTGGATGAAACTGCCTCCAATTTTTTTTGTGTTGTACTCAGTTGAAATGAATTGCAGTGCATTTGTACCAATTCGCTTTCTCTCAGAAATATTCGAAAGTTGCTTTAAAGCCTTGATCCACTCTTCAGGTTTATTTGCGAGAAGAAAATGTTCTTGATTTTGAATAGGGAGGCCTCTTACTGCGAGTTCAGTTGCTATTACTGGGATTCCCATTGCAAAGGCTTCCAAAATCTTAACTCGAATACCTGAGCCGCTTCGAAGAGGAACAATCATGATTCCATGATTTCTCATGAAGTCTTCACTTGACTCTACTTCACCATGGCAAGAAATATTTTGCGAATTAGAATTTGTAAATCGATGAGGCATGCTTCTTCCCGCAAAATGAAAATGATATTGCGGAAGTTCTGAATGGATTTTTGACCAAATTTCGTTAATGAACCAGTCCATGGCCTCAATGTTTGGAAGCCAATCCATAGATCCAATGTGATAACACGAATTTTCTAATTCATATTGAATTGGAGCTTTGGGTTGAGTAGCCATGGGAAGCAAAAAAACGGGCTTTGATTTACAAAAAGCTTGAGTTACAATGGTGTCTGTTTCGCTGATACATGCAGTGGCATCTACACTACGCCAGGCTGAAATTTCAGCATTTTGTAATTTCCGACTTAAGTATTTGAGATATATTTTTTTTAAGAAGTTCCGTTCGCCATTCGCAAGCTTGTTCCAAATGTGGTGCTCAATATTGTGAGAACGCAAAATGATCTTCGCATTGGAATTTCTGCGTAACGTTGCTAAATAGGGAGTGGTGAAGAGGCTTTCGAGAATGATAAAATCAAATTTTTCTCGTTGCAAAATTCGTGTTAGACGAATATCCATATCTACACTGAAAAATCGATTGAGGTTGTATGGGTCTCGTGTAATGAAATTGCTATAGACCTCGAGAGCATGCAATTTCGTGTCAACGTACACACCTTCAATATCTGTTTCTTTGATGTATGAAGCGGGCATTTTTTCCGGCATGAAATCATGTTTGTCCGTAAAAATGCACACTACCTTAACTTGATGTCCGTTCGATAAAAGAGATTCGGTGAGGGCATGCATGGCTATGGCACCGCCGTCAACAAGTGGAATAGGGGGCTTGGAGCAAATTTGTAGGAACTTCATTTTCGCTTTCGTTTAAGGAAATTCCAATTCCATTTGCCTTCCATTTGCGCCCGCCAGGTTATATAAATTCCAGCCGGCAGCGTTGCGTAAGTTGCAAGCCACATTCCAACATGGGGTTGAAGTAATTCACTTTTGGTCATTTTTTCACCAGCAATGGTGAGCATTTCGAAAACAATGAAAATGCCAAGGGCTATTACCGTAGGCCACCCCAATCCGCCTTTCCGAATCAAAGCCCCGAGTGGGGCACCAATAAAAAAGAGAATAAGGCAAGAGATGGCAAGTGTAAATTTTCTGTGCCACTCAATTTTATGTCGGTTAATGAATTTGTTTCGATTGGCAAGTTCTTCCTTTTGTCGTTCAATGAGATTGACTTGTGCATTTTTCGTTTTAACCTCTGTTTGGTTTGGAGTATTTTGTGATGAATTCGTGATCTGATTTGCCAAACTATCGCGTTGTATTTCTAGGCTATCTATGGCTCTTTCCAGTTGTGGAATGGTCATCATTTCAAACGAGTTTTTGAAAATCTCCTCATCGTTATTTTTAAAAACCAAATTACTTAAGTCAAGTCGGATGATCATCTCTTGAAAGCTGCCGCTTACGTATGGGAAAGAACGATCCACTTGTTGCTGTGAAGATCCTGATATGCGCTTCGGTTTGGAAGACTCCTCCTTTTCGTCGTGTGTAGAACCGTTCTTCAAGGTTAAAATTAAAAAACGTTTGTCTTCCGTCTGAGTCATTTCTCCCTCAGATGCTCTGATCACGGTTCTATTTCCACCGTTTTGATTGCGATGGTCATAAATAAGAATATCTTTCAAGACACCGGTCTCTGGATTTTTATCCATTACCCGAATACTAACACCTTCAATTCCATTGTAAAAAACACCATTTTCTATGCTTAATGCGGGTCGTTGTTGTACAATACTAAATAGAAGAGTGCGGAATTTTAAATTGGCAATGGGCCACATGTTGTTTGCGAAGAAGAATGATCCAAGTGAAAGCAGTAGCATGAGAACTACAAGTGGTCTGAAAATTCGAGACAATGACATTCCAGCACTTTTCATGGCTGTGAGCTCGTTGTTCTCTCCCAATGCACCAAAAGTCATAATGCTAGACATGAGTACGGCAAGGGGAAGGGCCATGTTTACTATTCGTGCCGAAGCATAAAAAATAAGTTCGAGTACCGTTGTTGGATTCAATCCTTTGCCCAAAAGATCATCGAGGTACAGCCAAATGAATTGCATTTCGAAAACGAACATAGCAATTAGAAACGTAATGAGGAAAGGGCCTACATAGGCCTTTAGCATCAAACGCGTTATTTTCGGGACAATTACCAACCTTGCAAAAATACTGACTATCTTGCCACCTCAAATCTGCAAAAATGAAAAAACTCTACTTCGTTGCTTTTATTCTGTTTTCAATAACAATTCAAGCTCAAGAACCGCGCACGTTTGTGGTTGAACCGAATACTTTTTGGTCGCATACGAGCTCATTGAATCTTCCTATTCAAGACACAAGAGAATTGTGGGACATGGCCAATGAGTCAGACAAAAATGGGACTTTACCGATTTATGGAAAAATCATTGAGTATCCTTTGAACTTATTGGAATTGGGAAATTGGACTTACAATTCAAATGGTGATGCTTTGATGACTTTTGTTGTAAAGAGTGAAGGTGCACTAGCTATGGATATCTTCTTCAATGAGTTTTATATACCTGAAGGAGCAGAGTTTTTTGTTTATTCGGCGGATAGACATTGGTTTGCAGGTCCGTTCAATCAGGAAGAAAATCAAGAATCGGGATTTTACAGAACACCTGAGGTGTACGGTGATGAATTGGTTTTTGAATACTTTGTACCGGCTGGTGTTATGGAAACGGCGAAACTTTCAGTTCGAGGGTTTGGTCACTACTTCCGATACGTTCATGATGATTTTTATGAGAGAGCTTCGGATCCGTGTGAAATTGACGTGAAATGTCCGGAGGGAGATAGCTGGGCAGACGAGATTCGAAGTGTGGTTAAACTCAGTATTCCAGCCGGTGGTGGGGTTGGTTTGTGCACCGGTACTTTGGTAAACAATACGTCTTATGATTGTACAAAATATGTATTAACTGCGATGCACTGCACAGAGCAGTCAACTACTTCAGATTTTGCTCAAGTTGTTGTGCGATTCAATTATCAGCGCAATTCGTGTGGAAGTGGAATTAGTGCAAGCGCTCAGCAGAAGACGGGAACCAATAGACGTGCAGATTCAAATGATGGTGGCGGTGCCTCAGGTAGTGATTTCTGTTTATTGGAAATGACTCAGGCTATTCCTGCAACATGGAATGTGTATTATGCCGGATGGGATGCCTCTACTACAACACCAACGGCATCTTCAGAGGGTTGGAAGGCCATTTGCATTCATCATCCTGCCGGAGACGTAAAGAAAATTTCAACTGCAGGCACTTTGGTTTCTGGAACTTGGCAAGCTGCTGGAAATCACTGGAAAGTGAATTGGATTCAAACGGTTACCAATTGGGGTGTTACAGAAGGTGGCTCTTCGGGGTCGCCCATTTTCAATAAAGATCACCGCATCATAGGAACTTTAACAGGAGGTGGATCATATTGCGATACTCCAACTGCGCCAGATTACTATGGTAAAATGGACAAGCATTGGACAGGTAACCCGAATCCATCGAATGAAGATTTGATTGATTGGCTTGATGCGGCAGGAACAGGTTTGCAGCAAGTTGATGGTTCTTATGTTGGATCCTCACTTTCACAGCCTTGTTTCGGGGTGGTGAACGTGGAAGAGAATATTGCATTCCAAGACGTTACCATTTTTCCTTCACAGGTGACCTCAGAATTATCTATACAATGTGATCGCTTTGATGCTTTGAAAGGCTATACAATTTATACCCAAGATGGTAAACAAATTTTGAATGGCAGTTTCAATTCAACACGCACCATGCTTTCTCTTGAAAATTTAGCAAGTGGTATGTATTTCATTCAAATTCAGAGAAAAGACGGTTCAGCATTTAACAAAAAGTTTATTAAGTTGTAATGTTTTTTCATTCGCGACCACAAGCTTGGGAAGGTTTATTTCGTGAGCAAGAACAGCAGGAATATTTTCAAGATTTAGGGAGACAAATTGAGGAGGCGTATGCCTCCTCAATTTGTTTTCCCCCGCGCCAACATATTTTCCGGGCGTTTGAATTGTGCCCTCCTGAAAAAATAAAAGTGGTCATTCTAGGACAAGATCCTTATCATGGACAAGGGGAGGCCAATGGACTTGCATTTGCTGTTAATGAGGGAGTGAAAATTCCGCCCTCACTGCGAAACATATTCAAAGAGTTGGAATCGGAATTTGAATTCGACTTAAACAGAAAGTCTGATTTAATGCAATGGGCTGAACAAGGCGTGCTTTTGTTAAACTCGGTCTTAACCGTTCAAAAGGATATGCCCGGCAGTCATTCAAAAATGGGATGGGAAATTTTCACCGATGCCACAATTTCGTTCATTTCTGAGAATTGCAAGCAGGTGGTTTTTGTACTTTGGGGTGATTATGCACGAAGAAAAAAAACGTTGATTCAAGGTCAAGAACATTTCATTATTGAAAGCGCTCACCCCTCGCCATTGGCCGCTTATCGCGGTTTTTTTGGTTCGAATCCTTTCGGTAAAATTAATTCGTATTTGCTACAGACGCATCAACAGCCGATTGCCTGGTAATGGATTCCAAGGACTCAAGAAGCAATTGAGCCGTTTTGTCTGAAGCTCCGCCATCTCCAAGTTTCATTCTGAGTTCTTGGTACGAGGCAAGAATGTGTTCTCTTTTCATTCCACCATTTAAAATCGCATCAAGTTCCTGACTTGCTTGACTGAGGTTCCATTCAAATTGAATGAGTTCGCGAACAGCTTCTCTGTCTAACAATAAATTCACAAGAGAAATGAATTTGATTTTTACCAATTGTTTTGCAATGAAATATGAAATTGGATTTGCCTTGTAACAAACAACTTCGGGACAATTGAGCAAGGCGGCTTCCAATGTGGCTGTGCCACTGGTAACCATTGCAGCCTCTGCAGCCTCGAATAAATCATAAGTCACACCAAAAACAAGTTTGGTCTTTTGTTCGCCAATTAACGATTGATAAAATTCTGGGCGAAGTGAAGGGGCTCCAGCAATGATGAATTGATAATTCGGGTATTTGAGTTCTAGTTTCAGCATGACTTCAAGCATGCGTTTTACTTCTTGCTTCCTACTACCCGGAAGTAGCGCAACAATAGGCCTATCATCTAGATGGAATTGGTTACGAAATGAATTGGACTCGAGTCGCTTTCTTTTTTTTACCTCGTCTAGCAAGGGGTGCCCTACAAAGTGAACATCCATTCCTTTTTTAGAATAGAATTCTTTTTCGAAAGGCAAAACAGCAAAGAGCTCTGTGACATTTTTTTTGATTTGATGCACGCGATTTTCTTTCCAAGCCCAAATCTGAGGGGCAATGTAATAGTACACAGGAATGCCCATTTCTTTGGCCCATTTGGCAATTCTTAGGTTGAATCCTGGATAGTCAATGAGCACAAGCGCGCTTGGTTTCTCTTCGCTAATTTGCTGCTTACATAGCTCAATGTTTTTGAAAATGGTTTTCAGGTTCTTCACAACTTCCCAAAAACCCATGAATGCCAGATCGCGGTAATGCTTTCGAATTTCTACACCTTCTTGTTCCATCAATTCGCCACCCCAACCCATGAGCTTTAATTCAGGATTGGCCCGAAGTAATGCAGCCGCCAAATTGCTAGCATGCAAATCTCCAGAGGCTTCACCAGCAATAAAAAATAACTTGTCACTCATGTTTAATACAAGTAAACGGCCACTGGAACAGAAACAATAACCACTGCTAAAATTCCTTTGCAGAATTCATAATATTCTTTTCGAATCATAATGAAAAAGATCACAACATCAATCAAAATGCTCACGGTAACTAATTTATCGTGAAAGGTGTCTGTGCCTTCCACCAAGGTTTCAATAAACCTTCCGAATGAAACATCTTGAACTGCGGCGATGAACATGCCGAATATTAAAAAACCTAGACATGCCCCGAGAATTCCCGCAGCAATTCCCCAAAGCATATGGTCGAATTTATGTTTTCTTAAATTTCCCATTGTTGAATATGTTTTAACGTGTGGTAAGCAGTGAGGTCGTATTGCACGGGCACCACCGAAACGTAATTTTGTGCAAGCGCAAATTCATCGGTGTCATCTCCCTGATCGTGGTTGTGAAATTCTCCAGTTAACCAATAGTAGTCTTTTCCACCGGGGTCTTTTCGATGTTCAAACCAGTCGTCCCAAAACGCTTCTGCTTGTCTGCAATATTTAACTCCTTTAATTTCTTCTATTGCACACTTTGGGAAATTCACGTTTAAACAAAATCCAACGGGTAGGTGCGTATCATTTAAGGTAGCTTGAATAATCTTTGATCCAAAATGCATTGCCCCTGAGAAATCAGCATCTGAAGCATAATCCAGTAATGAAAATCCAATGCTTGTTACTCCCTCCATTGCACCTTCTATCGCCGCAGACATGGTTCCGCTGTAGAGAATATTTGTTGCTGAGTTGTTTCCATGATTAATTCCACTCAGGACCAAATCTGGCTTTTGTTTTAAGACCTGCGAAATACCGAACTTCACGCAGTCAGCAGGAGTGCCAGAACATGCGAAGGCTTTCACATCTTCGCCGAAAATAGTGCTTTCAGATACGCGTAAAATTCCATGAATTGAAACGGCATGGCCCATGCCACTTTGCGGTTTGTCCGGAGCAACCACCACTACGTTTCCAAATTTCTTTGCTATTTCTACGAGAGATGCGATGCCTTTTGCTGTTATTCCATCATCATTTGTCACCAATATGGTGGGTTTCTTTTCGTCCATTGTACAAACTTACATTCGAATTGGGAGGGAATGCATTTGCTCATGGAATTTTCTCATCTTTGTGGCTTAATTCGAATTAAAATGAATGCATACGTGGTTGGTGGTGTTCGCACCGCAATAGGAAGTTTTGGTGGAACTCTTGCTCCTGTTCGAGCAGATGATTTAGCTGCAGTGGTTTTGTCGGAATTGATCAAGAAATTTCCAAACCTTGATCCCGCGGTTATTTCAGATGTATACATGGGATGCGCGAATCAGGCCGGAGAAGATAACCGCAACGTTGCAAGAATGGCTGTCTTATTAGCTGGACTTCCTCACACCGTCCCTGCTGAAACCCTAAATCGGTTGTGTGCTTCTGGAATGAGCGCTGTTGCAACTGCTGCTCGGGCTGCACATGCAAACGAAGGAGATGTATTCATTGCAGGGGGAATTGAACACATGACCCGTGGACCTTGGGTTATCTCCAAAACAAGTTCGGCTTTCGGTAGAGATTCGCAGATGTTTGATAGTTCTTTCGGATGGCGTTTTGTAAATGCCAAAATGAAAGAAATGTATGGTGTGGATGCAATGGGAGAGACTGCTGAAAATTTGGCTGAAATGTTCAATATTTCGCGCGATGATCAGGATGCTTTTGCGCTTTGGTCGCAGCAAAAGGCAGCAGCTTCATTGGCTTTATTGCAAGAAGAAATTGTTGCGGTGAACATTCCCTTGAAAAAGGGTGATCCAATCATTTTTAATACGGATGAATTTGCGAAAGCGGGAACTTCCTTGGAAGGTCTCTCAAAACTTCGTGCTTCATTCAGAAGCAATGGAACCGTTACCGCAGGCAATGCCTCGGGATTAAATGACGGTGCTGCAGCACTATTAATGGCGAGTGAAAACGGTTTGCAAGGCAATGGATTAACACCTTTGACGCGCGTAGTTTCTTCAGCGGTAAGCGGAGTAGAGCCGCGAATCATGGGCATTGGTCCGGTTGAAGCCTCGAAGTTGGCTTTGAAGCGCGCGGGTTTAACCTTGGATCAAATGGATATCTTAGAATTAAACGAAGCATTCGCTGCGCAGGTTTTGGCTTGCACACGTCAGCTTGGTTTGGAAGACAATGACGCGCGCATCAATCCACAAGGTGGAGCAATTGCGCTAGGACATCCGCTCGGAATGAGCGGTGCGCGATTGGTTCAAACAGCTTCAATGCAACTCGCTAGATCAAACAAAAAATATGCTTTGTGCACCATGTGCATTGGAGTAGGACAAGGGTATGCCGTAGTACTTGAACGCGTTTAGACATGGCAAATATTTTTGAATTCAATGGAATGATTCCGGTTGTGCATGAATCGGCTTTTGTTCATCCCAATGCAACAGTTACAGGAAATGTAATCATTGGGAAGGATGTTTACATTGGCCCTGGAGCAGCCATTCGCGGAGACTGGGGGCAAATTATCATTTCTGATGGTTGCAATGTGCAAGAGAATTGTACCATACACATGTTCCCTGGAACAACAGTAGTTTTAAAACCAGGTGCACATATTGGTCATGGTGCTATTATTCATGGCGCTCAAGTTGGCGCAAACTGCCTTGTTGGAATGAATGCAGTATTAATGGACGATGCCATTATTGAAGATGAATGTATCATTGGGGCATTAACTTTTGTACCTGCAAAAATGATTATACCAAGTCGCTCTGTGGCGGTTGGTAATCCCGCTCGGGTTGTAAAAAATGTGAGTGATGCCATGTTGCAATGGAAAACAGAGGGTACCGGTTGGTATCAGCGATTGCCCCAAGAGTGTAGAGAATCATTGCGAGCATGTGAGCCTTTGCGTGAGGTTCCAGCTGATCGAAAAAATAATGATCATTCAACTTACAAACCTTGGTCTTCACGTGAGGAATGAGCCAATTTCATTTTAAAAAGTTTTCTTTGCATCATCAGCATTCTTCCATGAAAGTGGGGACCGATGCGGTATTGCTCGGAGCATGGTGTAAGGTGGAAGAAGGAGATGCAATTTTGGAAGTTGGTTCCGGTTGTGGTGTCATTTCGTGCATGCTGGCTCAGCGCGGAGCAAATTCAATTGGTCTAGAATTGCACCATGATTCAGTTTTAGAGTCAATTGAAAACGCTAAAGCAATGCCTTTTGATAATAAACCCGCGTTCATCGGTGTGGATTTTTTTGATTGGTCAACCTCTGAAAAATTTGAGGGAATAGTTTCTAATCCACCGTTTTTTATTCAATCCTTAAATGCACCGAATGAGACTCGCAATCAAGCAAGGCACCTGAATGCAACTTGGATAGAAAAATTTTGGAGAAAAGCAATTGATCTGACAGGTATGGTGAGTATCATCATTCCCTATATTGATTCGCAAAAATGGATTATATCAGCTCATCAAGTAGGCTTTGTCATGACTCGAAGATGTGAAGTGTATTCATTTGAACAGGATGAAAGTCCAATTCGATTATTATTGGAGTTTCAACGAGACGATGAGAAGCCTATGTATGAATCAAAACTTGTTTTGTATGCCGATGATAAATCAAGAACAGCTGAATACACGAAATTATGTGAGGACTATTATTTGTGATTAATCTTCCAATTCAAGAAGTAAACTGAGTAGCACTTGAAGCTGTCTCACTTTATCGGCTTGATTCAACGCAATGTTATGATGGCTGAATGCATTGAGATGTCGAATGAGGATATCGCGATTGCTGCACGCCTCAAAAAAATGAGGGTCTAAGGGCAGGTGTTGATTCAAGATAAATTGTTCAACTTCTTCATGGTCGAGAATGGTTCCACCAGCATACGGATTAACATAGAATAAAATTTCTCTGTTGTCTGTTGCATCATCTGGTAATAACCATTCAGGCATTTCTTCAACATAACACAAAATAAAATGCCCAGGAAGATTAACACCATAGATTGGAATATCTAGGCTTTGAGCAAGCAATAAATAAAGCGTTCCTAAGCTAAGTGGGGTTCCTGTTTTGGTAACAAGAGTGTCATGCAATGAATGCGGAGCAGTGGCCAATTCATTTGAAACGCCTGTGAATCCGAGGAGTTTGAAGAGAATGTGATTTAATACCTTGATGTTTTCTAAAGGTGTTAATCGATCATTTAATTCCAACCAAATGTCTTGTCGAATGCGCGAGAATTGGTAGGTAATTTCTTCAGAAGGAATATTGCGTTGGTGATATTTGTTGAGAATAAGAATGCCTTCTAATAAATTTTGATCACCTTGTTTCCATGATTTTAGTTGTTCGTAGCTCGAGGTGTATTGAATTTTCTCAATTAAATGTGCCAAACGTTGGGTTGCGAGGTTATCCGCATCAATGAGCATGTAATGGTCTTCAAGCGTATGAATAATAGATTCACCTTTTTCTTCAAGGGCTGTTTGTACCGCCTGAAAAATATCTTCGTTGGGATCGTCTAAAAGTTTAATTAACGCATGAAGGTCAGATTGACTCATAGGGGCTTTTTTTGATGTGGTCAAATCTAGCTTATGTCAATCTTCGTGAATCTGACTAGGATAGCAGTTATTCACACTTCATTGTTAAGGTGTCTGACGTATTGACTGAAAAAAACATTTGGTGAAATGATTGTACATTCACGGCAATGATAGAAGCAGATAAGCACAAATTTTGGGACGCCTTTCGCTGGGTGTTTTTGTTCGTGGTACTATTTGTTGGCTTGTACTATTTGGCAGATTCGAGGCATTGGTCGCTTTCTCATTACGGAGTTATCCCCAGAGATATAGCCAGTTGTTGGCATATTTTAACTATTCATTTTATTCATGGCAGCCAAGAACACTTGTGGAATAATGTGGCAGCCTTTTCTCTTTTAACAGGATTGTTGGTTTTCTTTTATCATGAAATTGCAGTTAAAGTCTTTGCATGGTTGTGGTTGATTTCCCCCGTGCTACTTTTCTTCATAGGAAGAGATAGCCACCATATAGGTGCAAGTGTTCTCATTTATGCTTTGACGGCTTTCTTAGTTACCAGCGGCATTATTCGGAGAAACAGTTCGTTGAAACGTGTGGCGCTTACTGTAGTTTTTGTTTATGGGTATACCGTCTGGTATATGTTTCCAATTCAAACTGGAATTTCTTGGGAAGGGCATTTAAGTGGCTTTGTTTCTGGAATAGCCATGGCTTGGATATATCGAAAACAGGGACCAAGTGACCCCATTTATCAATATGAGATGGAACCAGAGCTATCAGATGATGATCCCTTTTGGTTACCACAAGAAGATGGGTTATCGAGAAAGGAAGGTGAATAAGTTCAAATTCGATTCGCGTAGGTAAAATAGTTTCGTTGGTTATATTTGCTTCACATTAATAAAGAATATGAAATTTATAGTTAATAGCCTCAACTTGCTGAAGCAGTTGCAAATGTTAGGAGGAGTATTGAATTCGAACAACACACTTCCCATTTTAGACAACTTTTTGTTTGAAATGAAATCAGATGAGTTGACCATTTCGGCATCGGATTTAGAAACATCCATGACTACTCGATTGGCTATACAGTGCAAAGAAGAAGGTGTTATTGCTGTTCCTGCGAAATTACTTTTGGATATTTTGAAGACATTGCCTGATCAGCCACTTACGTTCGATGTAGATGGTAAAACCTATGGAATTGAAATTACCAGTGATAACGGAAAGTATAAATTGACAGGACAAAACGGAGATGAATTCCCGAAGTCGCCCGCCATGTCAGACACCAAAGCGTTGGTTATTGGCGCAGATGTTTTAAACAGAAGTATTTCAAAAACGTTGTTTGCAGCAGGAAATGACGACATGCGTCCAATCATGAGCGGTGTCTATTTCGAGGTGGAAGAAAAAAGTGTTCGCTTTGTAGCTACTGACGCCCATAAATTGGTACGTATCACACGCACAGATATTGGTGGTGACTCAGCAGCATTCATTGTTCCTAGAAAGCCTTTAAATCTGTTGAAAGGTTCTTTGGGAAGCGTAAAGTCAGATGTGAAGGTGGAATACACCGGTAACAATGCCATGTTCACTTTCGAGCATGTAACATTGATGTGCAGACTAATTGAAGGGAAATACCCGAACTATGAAGCGGTTATTCCAAAAGAGAATCCGTTTAAACTTACCATTGATCGTCTAGACTTCTTAAGCTCTATTAAACGCGTCAGTATTTTCGCGAACAGATCAACAAATCAAATTCGTTTGCGTCTAACAGGAAGTGAAATTCAATTATCAGCAGAGGATTTGGATTTCGCAAATGAAGCTCATGAAAAATTGGCTTGTTCTTTTGTTGGTGACGAAATGGAAATTGGATTCAATTCACGGTTCCTTCAAGAGATGTTAAACAACCTTGATTCTGACAACGTAAATTTAGAGATGAGCGCGCCAAATAGAGCAGGAATCATTACAGAGGTAGAAAAACCTGAAGAGGCTGAGGATATACTTATGTTAGTGATGCCAGTTATGTTGAATGGCTAAAGCATGATGTAGATTCCCACAATCAGTAAGAAAATAACAATAGCCTTTCGTATCCACGAAAGGCTAATTTTTTGCAATAAGATATTCCCTACGGTTGCTCCGCCAATTCCACCTATGATGGCGAAAATCATAGGCCAACTGTTTTGTTGTGCGAATATGAGTGGAATGGAACTGAGGTAGGTAGTAATTCGAACCGAATCTACAATGGCCGCCAATACGGTTCGAGTTCCCATAAAGACATGCTTGTCATTCAGCTGGTGAAGTAGAAAAGCACTACGTAAAGCGCCCTGCTGTCCGCTAATACCGCCAAAAAAACCAGACAGTAGTCCACCAATCCAAAGTGATTTTTCGCCTTGAATGACGCGCTCTAAAAAATTGAAATATTCAAATAGCGAGAAGGAAATAAGCAAAATGCCCATGATGATATTCAGTCCAGAAGTTTCACCTGTCCATCCGAATAACGAATACTCAAACGGGGTGAAATAGGAGGTGAGCAGAGATAAAAGTAGTGCCCCAACAACAGCCCCGATAGCACTTGGTATTCCAAATGTTATCACGGTGGGCCAATGTGCGTGTTTTCCCACTAAAAATAATTTGTAAATGGTATTAACGAAATGCACAAATGCTGTCATCATTACTGCTGTTGTAAGATCAAAGAATAGGGCCATGACGGGCAGTAAAATGGTTCCAAAGCCGAAGCCTGTGAAAAAGCTTAAAGCGGCGCCTGCAAATGCAACAATCAAAATAATCCATTCCATGTTGTAAAAATACAATTGGAAAATGTTGTTTCTTTGAACTGTGAATGAATTTTCAGCTAAGAAAAATTTTGTTGATCGCCTCCGGAATCGATCTGAATTGCCTAATCCCAAAGAATTGGCTTTGTCTATCTGTCAGGGCAAAAGAGATGCATTGGCGAAGGCCTTTACGCTTTTAGAAAGCACTCGGTTTTCTGACCAAGAATACATGGTTCAGGTTCTTCGTGAATTACCGAAAGAAAACAAGGCAAGCATTCGTCTTGGTATTACGGGAGTTCCAGGTGTTGGAAAGTCAACCTTTATTGAGTCGTTCTCAGAAGTTGTATTGCAAGAAGATGGGAATAAAATTGCTGTATTGAGTATTGACCCCAGTAGTCCTATAACAGGCGGAAGTATTTTGGGAGATAAGACACGGATGGAGCGATTAAGTTTAGATGACCGTGCATTTATTCGACCAACACCAGCAGGCACTCATTTGGGTGGAGTAGCTCGCGCAACGGCTCTGGGTATTCAGTTGTGCGAGGCAGCTGGATATAACATCATTTTTATAGAAACCGTTGGAGTAGGTCAGAGTGAGGTTGACGTGCATAGCATGACAGATTTTTTCTTGCTGTTAATGTTAGCTGGCGCGGGCGATCAATTGCAAGGAATTAAGAGAGGCATCATGGAGTTAACTGACGCCCTGGTAATTACCAAGGCCGATGGAGAAAATAAAACGCGAGCAGACCATGCGAAAGCAGAATACGCTTCAGCATTGCATCTTTTTCCTGAACGTGAAGATGGATGGGTGCCAGAGGTTTTCTCCGTGTCTTCCATAGAGAATCAAGGATTGAATGAAGTTTGGAAGTCAATTCAACAATTCGATGTTTGGCAATCAGAGAGAGGTTTGAAGTTTAAAAAACGTGAGAATCAACGCTTGGCTCTTTTTCAAAAGCAAGCACATGATTTTCTATTGAATTATTTTCTTCATGATGAACAAGTGAGGAGTAAATTTGAACAAATAAAACAAGAAGTTCAATTGGCCTTGAAATCACCAATGGAAGCTGTTTTTGAGTGGATGGAGGAAATAAAGAAAAAAGAAATTTAATATGTCAAATCAAAAAACAACGTCGAGTATTATAGTATTCACTTTTGGGGCGCTTGTGCTGTACAGTTTACTTTATTTCACGGGTAAATTTTTCGGAGAACAGATTCCTTTTCTGAAGTCAGTCTATTCACAAATCCGTTCTTTTTGGGCCATGTTTACCTTTTTAGAATTACTCGCGCTAGCAAGCGTTGTAGTGGATGGTATTGTGAAGTTTGATAAAATTAATCCGAGGTTAAAAGCGGCAAGAGTTACGCTAACCATACTATTGGGGCTCGCTTTTGGAATCAAGATCCTGTATGCCGTCATGGAGATCTATATGGTCGGCCAAGTTCAATGATTGATTTGAAAAGCGTTTTCTGAATTCTATTTTCTGTTCGGCTTTCTTGACAAATAAATGCGCGAGTATAACAAGAGCTTCATCATTCTTTTGATTTGATAATGCTTCGCCAATTTGTTTTTCAGTAAAATCAAAGGTGTACAATAGTCGTTTGAAATGTTTGCCGTGTAAGGAAAATGAATTCACAACAAAGGCAATAAATTCATCAATACTGAACAACTCTGGGACATTGAATTCGAATCCTGCTAAAATGAAATCTTTTTTTATTTGATTGCAGATATCCGATTTGAGTGGTAAGGAATTTATTTCAGACATGTCTTTCCAAAAGCCAAGCAGCTAGTGCTCGCAATTCATTTTTTTGTTCGTCCGGGGTGGAAATATGGTTTAATTCCTGAATGGCCTTCTGGTAGTATTCTTCACTCTTCTTTAGAATTTCTTGGTCGGCTTGTGTCGATTCAAAAATAGCAGTTATTGAAGCAATTTTTTCTTGGTCGTTGGGGTGGCTTCCATGAAAATGACGCAACAATTCCAAGTCACTGCTGGTTCCTGTTTCCAGTGCGTGAAGGTATAGAAAGGTCTTTTTATCAGCCAAAATATCACCCCCAATGCGCTTGCCAACTTCTTCTTTTTTTCCGAAAGTGTCTAGATAATCATCTCTAAGTTGAAATGAAATGCCAACATACTCTCCAAATTTTCGAATGTGTTCTTGGTCTTTTTTGGAAGCATTGGCTTGAATTGCACCTAACTCCAACGCGCAACCCAAAAGCACGGCCGTTTTTAAACGAATCATTTCAACATACTCCTCTTTGGAAACGTTGGTGCGCTTTTCGAAATCCATATCCATTTGCTGTCCTACACAAACTTCCCAAGCTGTTGTATTGAATCGTTCGAAAAGCAGGGCAAACTTATCATTCGCGTTTTTTTGAAGCAGGGCATAAGCCTGAATCATCATACCATCACCGCTGAGTATAGCCGTATTGATATTCCACTTTTCATGAACGGTCTTTGCGCCTCTTCTAAGAGGAGAATTATCCATGATATCATCATGCATGAGGGTGAAGTTATGAAACACCTCAACCGCAAGTGCTTGAGATAGGGCGTCGGTTGTTTTTCCTCCGAATAATTTTGATGACATCAAGGTGAGGATGGGACGAATTCGTTTGCCACCAATTTGAAGCAAATAATGAATAGGGTCTACGAGATTGGCTGTTTGCGGATTCAAAGGATTGGTATACAATTCCTTTTCTATTTCCTCGAGATAGTTTTGCAACATGTGTATTATCGCTGTGAAAGTTGATTTAGAAGATACTGTCCGTATCCACTTTTGATTAAATCAACCGCTAAGTTTTTGAATTGTTCATCATTTATAAAGCCCATTCGCCATGCTATTTCCTCTGGAGCTGCTATTTTAAGTCCTTGACGGGCCTCTACCGTTTGAACAAATAAATTGGCTTGGAGTAGGGAGTCGAATGTCCCCGTATCAAGCCACGCGGTGCCTCTTTCCAATCGCTGTACGTGCAAATTACCAGCATGAAGGTATACTCGGTTGACATCTGTAATCTCGTATTCACCGCGTGCACTGGGTTCAATTGATTTGGCAATTTGCACAACAGAATTGTCGTAGAAGTATAAGCCCGGAACTGCGTAATTCGATTTGGGTTCCTTAGGTTTTTCCTCTAATGAGAGCGCTTTGCCAGATGCATCAAATTCCACCACACCATAGCGTTCCGGGTCAGCCACGTGGTAACCAAAGATATGTGCACCTTGAACCAGTGTGTTTTGTTGTAATAGTTTTCCAAACCCAGGTCCGTAGAAAATATTATCCCCTAAAATAAGAGCCACTGAATCTGATCCAATAAACGATTCGCCAATAACAAATGCTTGAGCTAAGCCGTTCGGCTCAGGTTGAATGGCATAGGAAAAAGCACAACCCCATTGACTTCCATCACCTAAAAGATTTTTGAATGCATCTTGCTCATGAGGTGTGGTAATGATTAAAATTTCTCTTATTCCAGAAAGCAATAGGGTGCTTAACGGATAATAGATCATAGGTTTATCATAAATCGGCATGAGTTGTTTACTCACTGCCTTCGTAATTGGGTAAAGTCGTGTGCCGCTGCCGCCTGCCAGAATAATTCCCTTCATGAGTTAAAAGTAAAAGATTTCAATTTGAAGTTATTTCAATGAAAGTACCAAGGCTTGGTTGTTTTCAATGATCTGATTGGTTTTTTTTTCAATGTCACTGAGTCGTTTTGATGCCTCAGTCGTTTCTTGTTTTAATTGGTTAATGGTGGTCCATTTTGGATCACAAGAATAAATTTTGTCAATTCCTTTGCAAGCCGTTTTGAATTTGTATGCAGACTTATCCACTGACGCTATGATTAAGTTAATTTCGTTTGAAAGAGCTCTGACCTCTGTAATGGAGGCATTTAATTTTTCAATTTCTTTTGGAAACTTCCCTGAAAATTTCGCGATCAAATTTTGAATTTCCTTGTCGTATTCTTGAGCTGAACTTCTATATGTAGTTGCAGACTTTCTTAAATTAGAAATACTCGCATCCATTTCAGTCATGACATTGGCAACAATACACAATTCCGTTTTATTGATTATTTCATTCTGCACGTGGGAAGTGAATGTATTCGATGCATCTGAAAGTTCTTTGAATTCTTTCTCTAGTGCTTTGGTCTCCAATTCAAGTGCCTCTTTGGTTATTTTTACTTTTTCCCATTCTTGGCTTTTTGATGTGATTTTATCTTTACCGGCGGTGTATGATTTGAAGTCACTATAAAGCGCCCTCATGGAGGAAGCGTGGTGATTAATGCTTTCCATTTTCGAGGTTACATCTGCCTTGATTGATTCGGCAATGACATAAGGATTTGTGTTTTTTTCACACGGAATTTCATTGTAGGTCTTGAATGCATTGTTGATCTGTTCTGTTGATTTGCTCGTTGCTGATTCAGCACTTTGAACAGTTGTTTTAATATTTTGATCTATTTCGGCTGTGGTGTAGTAAAAAGTACAACTCGGAAATAAAATGCAAGCTGCATAAATAGAGTAAACGATTGTTCTCATAGTTGGTCCGTGTCTGATTGTTGTAAAGGTACTCACTTCAAAGTCAATTGTTGAACATTAATTCTTTGTCATTGTTATACAAGTATGAAAATTTTTTTGATCATCTTCTTTTCTTTTGCTCTCGTAATTGCTGGGTTATCTGCTTGGTTTTATATGGAAACGGAAAATATTGAACAATACGGTTATGATGTGCTGGAAAAACACGGTGACATTGAAATTAGATCATACAAACCAGCTTTATTTTCAACATACACCATGAAGGGGAATTCATACGAAGCCAGTTCTAGCAATGGTTTTCGCACACTTGCAGGATATATTTTTGGAGGAAATGAAAAGCAGGAGAAAATTGCCATGACCAGTCCGGTTATGATGGAAATGGGTGAGTCGACCACGATGTCGTTTATGGTTCCTTCTGGAAGATCATTGGAGTCTCTTCCCAAGCCGAATAATTCTGAAATTCAATTCATTGAAAAACCGTCTGTAATTATGGCCGCTATTCGCTTTGGTGGATGGGCTTCCGATGAAAAAATAGATAAATACAAGCAAAAACTGGTGACCCAACTTGCTGAATTGGGCATAGTGCATACGGGTAAGTTTGCATATTTGGGATACAATCCACCGTTTCAGTTTTTAAACCGCCGCAATGAGGTGGTGGTGGAATTGGTGGGGTGGAAATAGGAGATTCACTCTAAATGAAAAAGCACATTCAAATGAATGTGCTTTTTTTGTGGACCCGGCGGGGGTCGAACCCGCGTCCAAACAAGGAACCGAAAAGGTTTCTACATGCTTATCTACATCTTTGTTTTTCATCGTACACCCGGCAGGTAGCAGCCTAGTGAACGCCTATCTTGTGTTTTTTAACCGTTAATTACAAGATTCATCTTCGGCGAGCTTTCTTTGATGAAGCCTCTATGTAAAACGTCAAAAGCGGGGCGTTTTACGAGACTTACTTGTCAACCTCCTAGAGGCCGATTAAGCGTAATCACATCCTGTGATTAGGCAGCAAGTGCGTAAGAATTGTTGTCATTTCTGACTGATGCTCCGAGATTAAAGAGCCGAAACATCAGGCGCTCTGCATGCTTGCTCTCCACTTCATCTTGCTGTCAAATCCGAAATCGGGCCCGTGCAATTTTAAGAGATAGCTCTGCAAATTTACGATGTATATTCGCAATCCCAATTTAATTCAATGACGAAAATTCGAATTGGAATCATTCAAGAAAGAAAGACTCCTCCAGACTACCGGGTTCCACTTACTCCAAAGCAATGTGCTCAAGTTGTTCAAACCTATTCAAATGTTGAACTATTTGTTGAATCAAGCCCCATTCGGTGCTTTTCAGATGAAGCCTATGAGCAAGAAGGAATTGCAGTAGTTGATGATTTAAGCCATTGTGATATTTTATTTGGTGTGAAGGAAGTTCCAATTGAATTTCTCATTCCTAATAAAACCTATTTCTTTTTTTCTCACACGCTTAAGAAACAACCATACAACGCGAAACTGTTAAGGGCTATACTCGATAAACGCATTGAATTGATCGATTATGAAGCGTTAAAAGGAAGCGATGGTAAACGGATCATTGGATTTGGAAGGTACGCTGGTATAGTTGGCGTTTATGAGGGAATACGTGCTTTCGGTTGGAAACACGGGCTCTTCAATTTACCTTCTCCACAATCGCTAAGCGGACGCATTGAGTTCAATGAGGAATTGGGGAAAATAGATGTTTCACAAATCAGAGCAGTACTCACCGGGTGGGGCAGGGTAGGAAATGGTGCAGAAGAAGTGATGACGCAGCTTGATTTGAAATGCTGCACTGAAGAAGAGTTTTTACAGAATCCAAATGAAAAAGGCGTCTACGTGCACATAGATACTCCGCAGATGTATAAACGCATTCACGATGGTAAATTCGATAAGTCGGAATTTTATTCAAGTCCGGAACTATATACTTCAAATTTGGAACAGTATGCTGGTTCAGCTAATCTCTATATTGCGGCCCACTTGTGGAATGCGAAGAATCCCATTTTGTTGAGTCAAACTTTTTTTCAAAATCATAGCACTTGTTCTGTTGTTTCTGATATATCATGCGACTTAAATGGTCCAATTGCGTGTACTATCCGGTCATCTAAAATTGGAGATCCCGTATATGGTTATGATGTTTCAACAGGATTAGAAACTTCCTATGAGAGTGATGAAGCGGTTGCAGTTATGGCCATTGATAATTTGCCTTGCGAATTGCCCAAAGATGCAAGTGAAGATTTCGGAAGTGAGATTATTAAAAATATTTTGCCTCGCCTTATTCATGAAGATGATGGCGTTCTTGCTACAGGAAGAGAAACAACCAAGGAAGGTACGCTCACGGCAGCATTTGAATACCTTTCAGATTATGCTACTGGGCACTGAATTGAAAGGTAATGACTCCTGGTTGTTTGGAATTCTTGCCTTCTGAAAAACGCCATTTCAGCGCATAGGTGAGCGATTCATTGAGAAGACAGGCATCTTTGCTGGATTGATTCGCGTCAATTTTCGCCTCGCTAACATAGCCCAATTCGTTCACTGAAATAAGCACCACCACTTGTCCAGCACCTTTGCATTTGTAAGTAGGTTTTGGAGCACTTTTTACAGAACGCCCAGATAAACTGAAAGTAGCACTGACATTTCCGCTGTAACTAGTATTTCCGCCAGAAATTTGTGTGTTGCTTAATTCTTTTTCCTTTTGTTGGTTTGAATGCGTTGTAGGAAGCTGAACTCCGTGGCTTTCATGTTTGGTGAACAATTCTTTCTCTGTATTTTCTGAAAAAGATTTAGCAGCATCGGCACCCGATTGTGTGGCGTTTCCTCCCCGAGATTCTTCACCAGTATAATTCACAAGATCTGAGACTTGCTTGGCATCTGAGGAAGCCAATAAATCACGAACTGCTTCTGATGTTTTCAATTCTGCGGTATTTTGCTGTTGCTTCATTTCTGCAAGCGCCTCGTCTTCGAAGGCTACTTCCATTTCCTCTATTACAGGGGTTTGATTGGATAAACGCCAAGTTTCTGGAGTGTCAGTAAGCAAATAACCAATGCCTAGTATGAAGCCATAGGAACTGATTGCGATGAAGCTTGCCGCAATCCAATTGTTATTTTTAGTTGACTTGATTTCTATCATGGAACCACTGCGAAAGTAAACAGAAAAAAATTTGATGTGAAGTACAGGAACAACTATCTTTGGTTCAAACGAAAAATTATGAAAAAAGTTATTGCGTTATTTGCAGGTATGTTCCTTTTAGCAGGAATTGCCTCTGCACAATGTACTGGAGGTTCTTCAAGTTCATCTTCAGAACAAAAGAAAGAATGTTGCAAGTCAGGAGCCTCAAAAGAAGAGTGTTCTAAATCTGCTGTAAGTTCAGACGACAAAGGAGCAGGTCAATGTTGCTCTAAGCAAGCTGCTGCTGACGCAAAGCGTACAGATAGCAAGAGAAAGAAAAAGAAAGATTCTTGTCAGTCTGGTGCTGGATCTTCAGGTTGTGGTGAACACAAAGAAGGTGAGAAGAAAGATTGTTGTAAGAAAGAAGGACAGAAATAAAACTGAATTAAACGTTTTTGTTAAACCCTGAAATTGATTTCAGGGTTTATTTTTGCAAAAAGAAATGAGATGAAAAAGTTCGATGTAATAATAGTTGGTGGTGGAATTGTAGGGGCAGCGACTATGTACAAAATTCAAAAGGCTTACCCAACCAAATCAATTCTTCTTATAGAAAAAGAGAAGGGATTGGCCGACCATCAGACAGGAAACAACAGTGGTGTCATTCACAGTGGAATATATTACAAGCCGGGATCTAAAAAGGCCGTTAATTGTGTTAATGGAAGAAGAGAGCTTGTTGCTTTTGCGAAAGAATATGGCATACAGCATGATGTATGTGGGAAGCTAATTGTGGCAGTTGATGAATCGGAATTGCCTTTTTTGAATAAGATTGAAGAGCATGGAGTGGCGAATGGAATTGAAGATATGCGCAGGGTAACAGCACAGGAAATTAAAGAGATTGAGCCACATTGTATTGGAATAGATGGGCTGTTTATTGGGTGCACAGGTATCATTGATTTTAGAGGTGCTACCAAGAAAATGGTTGAATTGGCATTGGCAATGAATTCGAATTCTGAGTTGCATTTACAAGAAGAGGTAATACGGTTCAATCATACAGATGAAAGCACAGAAGTGATAACCAATAAAGGTTCATATTCTGCGACTCATTTGATTGTTTGTGGTGGATTGCAAGCCGATCGTTTAGCTAAAAAAGATGGTGTTCAACTGAAAGAGAAAGTAGTTGGATTTCGGGGTGATTACTATGAATTGACTGAAGAGGCCAAGCATAAAGTTCGAAATTTAATTTATCCGGTTCCCAATCCAGATTTCCCGTTTCTAGGGGTTCATTTTACGCGAATGGTTGATGGCTCTGTGGAATGCGGACCCAATGCGGTTTTTACATTTAAGCGGGAAGGATATGGCAAGACAGATTTTAGTTTGAAAGATACCTGGGATGCACTCACGTATCGGGGAACTTGGAAATTGTTTTTTAAGAATATGAAGTTCGGTATAGATGAATATCGACGTGCTTTCAGCAAACGCTTATTTTTGAAAACGCTTCAGCGCTTACTTCCAGGCTTGACCATGGAAGATATTGAGCCGGGCAGAGCGGGGGTGCGCGCATTGTTACTTCGTGAAGATGGAGATACACGTGATGATTTCAGAATTGAATATACCAAGCGAAGCATTCACGTTCTCAACGCACCGTCACCAGCTGCAACTGCATGTTTAGCAATTGGTGGTGATATTTTAGAAATGGCTGAAAGCCACTTTGGTTGGAATAAAAATTAAACCTCAAAAGTTGCACTACTCAAAGCAAGATCTGCTTTAACTTTTTTGAATAGTCCTTGCAGTACCTTGCCAGGACCAACTTCAACAACCTCGGAACATCCATCAGTTAACATGGCATTCATGGTTTGTGTCCATTTTACCGGTGCTGTCAATTGAGCAATGAGATTCTTCTTTATTTCTTCTGGATTCGAAACCGCAGCGGCGGTTACATTTTGATAGATTGGGCAAGAAGGTTCATTGAAAGTGGTTGCGTGAATAGCTTCTTCCAATTCAATGCGAGCAGGTTCCATAAGTGGACTGTGAAAAGCTCCTCCCACAGGTAATTTCAAAGCTCTTTTCGCTCCAGCCGCAAGTAAGGACTCACACGCCTTGTCAATGGCTTCATTTTCTCCACTTATGACCAATTGACCAGGACAATTATAATTTGCGGCCACTACTATTCCTGGTGTCTCGCTGCAAATTCTTTCTATTACATCATCAGCTAGATTCAGCACCGCAGCCATGGTTGATGGATTTGCTTCACAGGCCTTTTGCATGGCCATTGCACGCGCATACACCAACCGAATAGCATCTTCAAATGTAATGGTGTTGTTTGCAACCAAAGCGCTAAACTCTCCAAGACTATGTCCGGCAACCATTTCAGGTGTGAAATTGTTACCCAGTGATTTCGCAAGAGCAACGCTATGCAAGAAAATTGCGGGTTGAGTAATCTTCGTTTGTTTTAATTCTTCGTCACTGCCTTCAAACATAACTTGAGTCAAGGAGAATCCCAAAATTTCGTTGGCAAGATCCATGTATTTTTTTGCAATAACGGACTGCGCATATAACTCCTTTCCCATTCCTGTAAATTGGGATCCTTGACCAGGGAAAACGTAAGCTTTCATATTCGATGTTTTTTGCGAAAATAAGTGAGATTTGGAGTTTTAAAAAAGGATTCGGTTAACTTTGTTTCAATGAATAGCGGGCACATTAGAATGATTGGTATAACAAGTTTTGTGGCCCTTGTCATGATTGGTGTTTTCATTCTGGGACTTTATTTCTTTGGATCAACAAAAACAGAAAATCCGTGGCACTTTCTTTCGAATTATAAATTTTGGATATTAATAACCATTCTGATCCTATTTATTTTTCTCATGGCTCTTTGGTCATACAATGAAGTAAATAGTATTTTGAATAACTCAAAAATGCAGCGAGAGTTTGTGAACAACGTCACTCATGAAATCAAGACGCCCTTATCTACCATTTTATTGGCTGCAGAAGTGTTGAACTCGGAAGAGCTTTTATCAAATTCAATTAAACGGCAACAATACATTTCTATCATTCGTACGGAAGGTGAAAAGTTGAAGAACGAACTCGAGCGCGTGTTGGAAGTCTCAAGATTACCAAAAATAGGAGGGCACCTCAAAAAAGAATGGATTTCGCCATATGAGCAAACTCAGTTGGTTGTCTCCACTTATCGGCCAATCATTGATCAGCTCGACGCGAAGTTAAAAGTGGATTGGAATGGGTTGGAAGATTTGAAATTGTTTTTTGATCGTAAATCCTTTGAAATTATTGTTTCTAATTTGCTCGATAATGCACTGAAATATACGATAGAAGATGAACCTGAAATTATTATTCGTGCTACAACGAAAATGGGTGAGTTCAATTTAAGTATAGAAGACAATGGTTTGGGTATACCCTCTGAACATTTAGATCAAGTGTTTAATCGGTTTTATCGAGTTCCAATCTCTGAAATACATCATAAGAAGGGATTTGGTCTTGGATTATATTTGGTGCAGCAGCTTCTAAAGGCCCATGATTCTAAAATCATTGCGAAGAGTGAAGAAGGTGTAGGCTCTGAATTTGTTATTCGAATTCCAATGCAGGTTAACAACAATGGATAATATACTACTTGTTGAAGATGATGCCAATCTTGGATTTGTAATTCAAGATCAGCTTCAATCTTTCAAATACAATGTCATTCGTTGCGTTAGTGCGAGAGAAGCGCTCATTACCTTGGGGTCTGTTGCTATTGATTTGTGCTTGCTAGATATTATGATGCCGGTGAAAGGAGGTTTTGAGTTGGCAGGTGACATTAAAAAGCTTTTTCCTGAAATGCCTATTGTTTTCTTAACTGCAAAACATAGCATTGAAGATAAAATTAAAGGTCTAGAGTTGGGGGCCGATGATTATATCACCAAGCCATTTGATATTCGTGAATTAAACTTACGTATTCGCAATATTCTAACTCGAATTCATCCGCAAGAGGAGGTGAGTGAATTGAACTTTCGAGTTGGGAAATTTGTTTTTAGTACTGAAATGAATGAGTTGATTTTTGGTGGAGATGTGCGACAGCATTTAACAAAAAAGGAGTCTGCATTACTGAAGATATTAGTAGAAAATAAAAATCAATTGGTTTCAAGAGAGTCGTTGGCTCAATTGGTTTGGGGTGAAGATTCGTATTTTGTATCACGAACAATGGATGTCTATATTGCGAAGTTGAGAAAGTATTTGATTTCAGACCCCAGTGTTCAAATCACCAATATACATGGTGTTGGTTTTAAGTTTGAAATTTTAAGTGAATTGAATGAATATGGAAAAAAAGGATGAAAAAGTAATGCGCAAATTTCAAGCGCGTTCATGGAATGAGTTGAAAAGCAATGACAGCTGGAGTATTTTCAAGATCATGGGAGAATTTGTTGAGGGGTATGATCGTCTTTCAGCAATTGGTCCTTGCGTATCCATTTTCGGCTCAGCCCGAACGAAAGAAAGTAATCCGTATTACCAAATTGGACATGACATTGCCTTTCAATTGACTCAAAAAGGTTACGGTGTCATAACCGGAGGTGGTCCGGGAATTATGGAGGCAGCAAATGCAGGGGCAAAAAAGGGACAAGGGGCAAGTGTGGGATTGAATATTAAATTGCCCTTCGAGCAATACCCCAATTCATTTATTGATTATGATAAAAGTTTGCATTTCGACTACTTTTTTGTTCGGAAAGTAATGTTCGTGAAATACAGTCAAGGATTTGTAGTTATGCCAGGCGGATTCGGGACTTTAGATGAACTTTTTGAAGCGCTGACTTTAATTCAAACCTATAAAATTGGTCGCTTCCCTATTGTTTTAGTTGGCAAATCATTTTGGGAAGGTTTGGTGCAATGGATTAAAGCAACGTTATTAACTGCCGAAAACAATATCAATGAAGAAGACCTTGAGTTATTTAAGGTGGTTGATACGGCAGAAGAGGCTGTGGCTGAAATTGATAAGTTCTACTCTCAGTACCTGTTGAAGCCAAACTTCTAAGCATGGCCATTCAAGTTGTTTTATCGCCCTCAAAACTTTTACTTGAAGGGGGAACGAAGCCCAGTTTGTGCGACCTCACAATTCCAACCTACATTTCAAATGCGAAACATTTGGCTAATGAATTATTGGTTCATGATGTAGCCTTTTGGGAAAAGAAGTTGGGTGTGAAAAAAGATGTGGCTGAAAAATCTAGAGCGTGGTTGAAGCAGGTGAGTCAAACAGATTTTAACCTAGTTGCGTCTCCAGCAGCCTGCATGTTTCAAGGTGAGGCTTTCAAATATTTGCAGGCAGAATCATTCTCCAAACAAGAATGGAATAGGGCTTCTAAAAACCTTTTTATTCTTTCAGGAATGTATGGAATTCTGCGTGCAACAGACGCGGTGCTACCTTACCGACTCATGATTGGAACGGTGGTCTCTGTAGGTGAAGCGAAAAACTTGTATGGCTATTGGCAGGAAAATGTAAATGCATTTTTAAAAGCTCAACCCAAGTCCAATTGCATTTTAAATTGTGCCAGTGAAGAGTACAGTAAAGTCATTGATAGAAAAATATTTTCAAATCAAATCATTGATGTGGAGTTTCTTCAAAGAAAAGGGAGCGAATTGAAACAGGTAGCTACAATTTCAAAACAATCACGCGGGGCAATGGCTCGTTTCGTGATACAAAATAAAATTGCGAAAAGAGATGATTTATGTAAGTTTCAAGAGATGGGATATGCCTATCAAGAGTCTCTTTCCAACGAGAATAAATTGGTATTCGTACGTTAAAAAAGCCCGTTGAGTTGGCCATCTATGCCATTAATGATTTGTCCTAAATCTTCCGCTTTTTCATGGAATCTGTTGTTGTCTAGGTCAATGATTAACAATTTTCCTTTGGTGTAGGTCGAAATCCAAGCTTCGTATCGCTCATTGAGTCTGGTTAAATAATCGAGTCGAATGGCTTCTTCGTATTCTCTTCCTCGCTTCTGAATGTTGTTAACCAAAGTTGGAACCGAAGCACGTAAATAAATCAAGAGGTCTGGTGGCGTAATGAATTCATCCATTACTTCAAATAACTCTTGATAGTTTTCGAAGTCACGTGTGGTCATTAGCCCCATGGCGTGAAGGTTAGGAGCGAAGATGTGCGCATCTTCGTAAATGGTTCTGTCTTGAACTATGTTCTTTGATTTCTTCTTTAAATCAATCAACTGCTTGAAACGACTTCTTAAAAAGAAAACTTGCAAGTTGAAAGACCAACGCTGCATGTCTTTGTAAAAGTCAATCAAATACGGGTTGTTGTCAACCTCTTCAAAATGTGGTGTGTACTTGTAATGTTTAGATAAAAGTGTGGTCAGGGTAGTCTTCCCTGAACCAATATTTCCGGCTATAGCAATATGCATAATTTGTCTAGGTAAATGAGAATTCGAAAATAGAAAAAAAAACAACTCAATAACTATAGAAATGTGTTTAGTTATTAAGATTGAAAATTACTTTTTTGAATTGAGTTGTAGGACCATTTTCAACAATTTTAGATTCTTGAACATCAATGAGAGCCATTGATATTTCACGCAAATTCATTTGATGCAAAATGAACCAAATGCCATTTCTTTGATAAATAATCCCGTCTTTACTCAAGAGATAAATGACATCTTGATGAGTTAAAAATTTTGCGCCGTTTAAAAATGATTTTTCAATCAAATTCCCAAATAAATTGAAAACCAAAACATTTCCTTCAGAATCAATTCCATAAAGATTTTGTCCCAGTTCAAGCAGTTGAATTAATTCGGTCTGAATTTCCAATCGGGGTGTTTGAATAAGGGGTGTTCCGCTTCGATCTAACAATTGCAATTGCCTGTTCAGATGGTCATAGACCCAAAAGGCATTTCCTTTCGATCCGCAAACGGCGGTGATTTGTACGTTGCTATTTGAGTTGAGGAAAAATGGACTTCCAGCTTGATTGAGTTCATTGTCAAGAAATACAATGCATCCTTGGTCCTCGCAGAAAACAAAGGGTCTTAGTGGATTTGTTAAATCAAGTGAAGTGGGAATTCCAAAATTGAGAAATCCGAATTGAAACTGTGGAAATGGGGGAGACTCTCGTTTAATTATAGCATTCTCATGCAATTCATATGTGAACCCCAGCGCATCCGTTTTTACGAGAATTTGCGAATGCAGTGACCAACTGAAAATTAAGATGGAGGTTAAGAAATATAATTTTTTAAGTCGTTGGCCCATTCTCTCGAGTTAATTAATCTTGGAATTTTATGTTGCCCGCCAAGTTTATTTCTGTTTTTCAAAACAGCATTGAAACCATTGGGTTGTATTTGGTTGACAATGGGTTGAAGTAAATTCAAATTGCCGTGTCGTTTAGCGTCATAATCGGAATTCAATTGCCTCAATTCTTCATCTAATAAATTCGCGAATCGGTTCAGGTCAATGGATTGATCAGAAAACTCAATAAACCATTCATGCCTTGCCAAGTCTTGGTTATTCGGTGGAATTGGAGCTACAGTAAAATCAATAATTCCGACATGCATTTTTTTAGAGCAAACTGAAATGGCCTGTTCAACATTGTGAACCATAAGTTCTTCTCCTACTAAGTTGATGAAAGCTTTGGTTCTACCAATGATTTTGAATCGATACGGAATTGTACTTGTAAATGCAATGGTGTCTCCTAAATTGTATCGCCATAATCCTGAGTTTGTTGTTATAACTAGGGCATAAGGTGTATTTATTTGCACATCCTCCAAGGGAAGAGCCTTCGGAGATTCTTTATGCCAATCCTCTTCAGGAATGAATTCATAAAAAACACCATAGTCAAGCATGAGAAGTAATTCGTTGCTGTTCAATTGATCTTGAATTCCAAAGAACCCTTCACTTGCATTATACGTTTCAAAAAAGTCAGTTGTTTTGTTTGGTAGTAATGAATCGAAAGCAGGTTCATACGGTAAGAAACTCACTCCGCCGTGCATATACAACTGCAGATTGGGCCAAACTTGATTTATATTTTCTTTGCCTGACAATTCAAGTATTTTTTTTAGCAGTTGTTGCGTCCAGCTCGGAACACCACTTAATACGCGCACATCTTCATTCATAGTGCCTTTTGCCATGGCAAGAATTTTATCTTCCCAATTTTCCATCAATGAGATTTCTTTACTTGGAACACGTTTCATTTCTACCCAAATGGGAAGATTTGAGATGATTATTCCTGATAAGTCACCAACTACATTGTGTTCATTCGAATTGAGTTTTTGACTTCCACCTACAATGAGTGTTTTGCCCGAATACAAATCTGCCATAGGCCGAAGAGAATAATAAAGGGCTAGTAAATCTTTTCCACCTTTATAATGGCAGTTTTCAAGATTTTCTTCGGTAATTGGAATGTATTTACTTCTATTGTTGGTTGTACCTGAACTTTTAGCGAAATTCTGCGTTTCACCTGGCCACAAGATGTTGGTCTTTCCATGAAGTGTTTTCTCAATGTAGTGCCACAAATCTTCATATTGCCGAACGGGAATAGCAGATGAGAAATCGGAATATGATTTTATCTTTTTGAACTGATGTTCTTTTCCGAAAGTGGTTAACGATGCGAAATCAATCAATCCATCTCGAATCTCATTTTGCACGTCATGCGGGTATTGTTTGAACAGTTCAATCTGATGCAAACGTTTTTTAATGAACCACGCAAAAACAGAATTAATAGGCATAAATAAAAACGTCCTCTAAGATAAACAGAGAGGACGTTAAAATTCGTGTTAATTTTTTTTATCTAATGAGAATGATATGACCATCGAGTTCAAATCGCTCTCCTGTGGTTTTTGAGGCAACTACAGCAACATAATTGTATGCTCCGTCTGCTGCATAATAATCTCCACCAAGAACATTACCGGTCCAAGCCTCAGTTGGATTTGTAGAAGAGAATATGGCCTGTCCCCAACGATCAAATATTTCCAATTTAAAATTATCAGGATCTATGTCACTGCCTTGCATGAAAATGACATCATTGATACCATCTCCGTTCGGAGTAAAACAATTCGGCAAATAGTATTGGAATATGTTTCGAATGAAAATGGTACCCAATACGAAGTCGGTGCAGCCGTTGGCATCTGTCACCGTTAATTGAATGGGATATTCACCACCTTGACCTGTTGGGAAAGAAAACCCTGGATTTTGAACATTACTCGTTCCAAGTGGTGCTGGTACATTAAAAATCCAATCCCAAGTAATGATGTTTCCAAGAGACATATCTGTGAATGTGATGTCTGTATTGTTAGCATCTGTAGGTTGTGGGTCTGCTGTGTAACCTGCTGTTGGTGGTGCAAATGACGTTAAGTATCCTGGTATTGTAGTCTCATATGTACATCCAATATTGGTGACTACCGAAAGTGTAACATCATAGGTACCGGGATCTGCGAAATTCAATGTAATTTGATCTTGATTCTGAATGTAAGTTCCATCTCCAATGGTCCAAGCCATGTTTTGGTAGGTTGAAGGATCAGTGGTGTTGACTAAAATTAAAGCTTCAGGCCAACAAGCATCTACATCAGGTGATGTGAATGAAACTGTAACTTCAGGAGCAACTGTGACATTGAAACATTGAGTAGCTGCATATTGACAATCATCAGTAACTGTTAGGCAAGCTTGTCCGCTCACAGTTGGGTTATACATGACTTGTGGAGTGTTACCTACAACATTTCCATTGTAGGTCCATTCATACGTGAAAGGGGCTTGTCCTGCAGCTTGCGTGAGTAACTCCATGTTTAAATCGCCTAAGTAGCAGATGCTGGTGTCATTTGAGACTGAGATAACCGTTGGACCAGCGAAAGCAATGTTCAAGGTTGAAGAAAGCGAGCAATTAGCGAGTGCAACCGTATACGTGTAATTTCCAGCAGGCATTGTCAAAGGGTCAAACATGCCATCAGCAAGAGGAGTGTTTGATGGATTACTCCATGTTCCAGTAGAAACTGGAGTTCCTCCTAGTTGTGTGAGCATGTCAAAAGGCGCATCGGTTGAACAGATATTGATGCTGTTATCTTGTCCGGGGTCTCCAATGGGATCAATAGAAACCACAACTTGATCTTGTTGTGCGCATTGTGGATGTCCAACGGGATATGCGTTCAAAGTAAAAGTTGTTTGCTGATCCAAAGCCGTTACTGTTGGTGTTGGAATTGCTGCGTTATCTAAGAACTGGGTGGGTGTCCATTCCCACGTGTATTGTGGTCCACCATTGTCGCAGCTGATCTCATACTCCCACGGTTGATAGAATCCACCGCCGCATGATACAGAACCATCGGCAGAAAATGAAACAGTTAAACATCCTGTAGAATTTGTTGCGGTCCAAATTTGACCTGTTGCATCTCCCGTTGACCAAGTGGCAATAACGGGAGCTGCGGTGTTTTGACCATCGTAAACGATAAAGTCTTCAAAGAATCCTTCCATTTGACCGGCTATAAATTCAAAAGACATAAAAGAGATACCATCTCCAGGTGTGTCCGGGCAAAATGTCCAAGTGAAGTTATCACCGTCGGGATAGCAATAGGTAAAGTTTCCACCATCTTGCGCGCATGAAGGAGTTGGAATACCAACAAAACCGCCTTCTAATTGAACGTTACCGCATGCGAAAAGTTGATCTGGACCTGCAGTGATTGGTAAATTGTCTTCAATGGTTACGGTAATGGTAGTGTCGAAAGTACATCCGAAGTTGTTTACTACCGTGTATGTATAATCGTATGAGCCCGGAGCTGGAGGAGTAATGGTTATTACATCGGCATCGGCACTTGTTTGAGAAATATTGGGACCGCTCCAATAGGAAGAGTCAGCATCGGCACCAATAATAGGAGTGAAGGTGGTGATACCTGGGAATAAAGCAGGATTTAAATTCAATCCCCAATAAAAAATATATCCGTTGTCAATTGCAAGGTTATCTGTTACTGTAAATGTCCATGAACCATTGAGCGGACAACCAACTAAGTCACAGAGGTTGCCGGCAGCTGCGTATGTTCCTGATGACAAACTTGTTCCATTTGTTGGCGTAGTTACACCGGTAGTTTGCCCTGCGGTAACGGCTTGTCCCCATGTTTGAGTTGCGCCCGGAGCCCAATAATAATCCCAACCTATTCCTGCAGTTTGGGTACCATCATCGAGTGCTTGTCCTAAAAATGTACCACCTCCGCCATTTGTTCCCCAGGATACCAATTCAACCGTAGTTCCATCCGGGCAAGTAATAGAGACCCCTAGGTCGCCCATGTAGCTGTGTTCCATGTTCACAACAATGCTTAACAAATCTGCACACGATTCCAACACGGCTCCAGGTTCGAAAAAATCAAAATTTAGGGAAGTAGAGTATGAAAACCCCGCGCCATCAGCAAGGTAAGTTTCTCCTGCAACCACCTGTGGGGGAAGTGCGGTCCAGGTGGTGCTTTGCGCTTGTCCGGTTAAAACAACTTCCTCTCCGAAGCACGTTGTAACGTCTTCCAGTCCATCAAAAGTTGGAGTTGTTGAGACGAGTACTTGAAGTGGATTGGTATTCAAACTTTGACAACCGTTGTTGTCTTCCACAGTTAAGGTAACAACATATTCACCAGGTTCGTCGAAAGTATGCGTTGCATTCTGCCCCGAAAGACTGTCTATGGTTCCATCGTCGAAATTCCAGATATACTGATCAAGTGTAAATCCCGGCTCAGCGAAGGATCCGGCTCCACTGAAAGAGATGCTTGCACCTGCACAGATGGAAACGGAATTGCCGTTTGGAGTGGGATTGGTAATCGAAGAGTTTTGCGATGGTGGTGCGCAAGGTGTAGTACAATCAATAGCTGCTTCAAATCCAGGTGATGCCGTATTTGCATTTCCATTATCTGAAAAAACAAGAGTCAAACATCCGCTTGGATTGTTAATCGTGGCTGTGACCTGAAGCCCTTGAAGTGTTCCGCCGGTGTAACTACCCAACTGTGGTGCTGAAGTATTTGGTCCGTCGAAAACAGTGAGGTAATCTGAATTGTTGGCATTTGGCGATGTTTGTAGGGCAAACGCTCCAAAGTCTAAAGAAATTACATCTCCTGGGGTATCCGGACAAATGGTCATGGTGTAGTTGGCATCGGAGTATGGACTTCCGCCACCGTTATCGAACAATGAGCCTCCACAAGTTGCAATGGTTGTAGTACTCATGCAGTAGTTTCCTGGGACTGTGCAATCTTGCTGAGAAAAGATTTGCCCAGAGAACAGCAATGTGATAGCCAAAATATAAAGTTGACGCATAAGTAATTTTCTTTTTTGACTTGGAATTGTGTCTGTTGGTTGCATGAAAATTATTTTCAAAAAATATGGATGCAAAAATAGTCTAAAATCCTTGTTTCACAAGGATTTAAATAAACAAAAGGGAGTCAATTTCTTGACTCCCAATCGTTAGGTATATAGGTTTTGGTTAAGGTACAATTTGAATCTTTCCTTGGAAATAATTGTATTCCATTTTTACGGAGTTAAACGTGGTCAGTATATACGTAAATTCTTGTCCGGCTTGGGCCTTTGGTCCGCTTTTCATGCCTCCGTTCCAAACTTTGTTTAAAGACGTTGATTCAAAAATAGGTTGCTTGTCTTGTATAATGATTAATTTGAAAGCGTTGTTATCAATCAAATCTTTTGGTAAAAAAACAATTTTGCTTGCTCTTAATTCATAGACTGATTGGTATTTGTTTGAATCATTCATACGAACACTTGCATTTTGCACATCGGTACACCCATGCTCATTGGAAACATCGAGCTTGATTTGATGTTTGCCATTTAATCCGTAAAGAAGGGAAGGCGATTCCTCATTTGAACTTTGACCATTGCTGAACTGCCAACTAAAAGTTTCAAAAGATGTGGTTGTATTTTTCAGTGTTACTTGAGCTTGGTTTGCAGTTGAGGGTTCGAAGTCTACAACAAATTCAGCATTGGGTTTGGGAAGAATGGTAATGAGCCCTCTCATGGCCACGGTAGAAATTTGTCCGTCGTTCGGATTGGTTATTGACAATGAAATATCAAATGTTCCAGCTTTTTTAAAGGTATGAACAGGGTTCTCCTCATTGCTGAAACTACCATCTCCGAAGTTCCATAAATAGCTGCCGTTGGCATTGGAGTTTTTAGCATGAAATTCAACCGGAGAACCGGCACAAGCCGTTTTAATACTTGGAATAATTGTTAGATTGCGATCGCTGTTTTTTTGCTGAGATTCATTGCCTGAAATCAATTGATCAGAATTGGAGTTTCCTCCCGCATTGTTGCCATTCAAGTCTTCGGACGTAAACAATTCGGAAATGTTCTCCGTTGCTTCATTTTCTTGATTCGTGCATAAAAGTGGATTCTTCTGGTCAATGGCATTTTCAGCGACTTCTTGATTCTGTTCCTGCGTATTCATGCCCTGCACCGGCGTGTTTTGATCTTGCGTCTGGAGGTCATTGGCAGTTGCGTTTGACTTTACTTGAGCTGTTGGCTGTACAGAATAAAAATACATGCCACCAGCAAAAACACCAGCACCAACACCAACAACTAAAACCGCACCCCAAAAAGCCGCACTACTGAGTAAGCGTTTTTTGAAAAGCGTTTTACTCAAACTTCCCCAATCAGCGGGGCTGTATGGCATTTCGTAGTTTTTGTACGAATCTTTAATCGAATTTTCAAAAGAATCTAATTTATTCTTATTCATTCGTCGAAGCTTTTAGTTTTATTAATATTTTCTTCATGTTTTTCTTGGCCTTTGCATAGTTGCTTTTAGAAGTTCCTACATTAATTCCAAGTTCGTCTGCAATGTCTTGATGAGTAAACTCTTCAAAGACGTATAAGTTGAAGACAGTACGATAAACAGGTGATAAGTGTTGCATGGCCTCTATAATTTCATGTGGTTCGAAATCATATTGATTTTCACTTTTATCAGGTTGATCGTCCATGTCATCAGCTAATTGAAGGTTGTTTTCTATTTCAATTGTACTGAAATGTTTTTTCTTTCGGTAGTAATCAATAGAAAGGTTGACCATAATTCGACGCATCCATCCTTCAAAAGAACCTTTGCCGTTATATCGATCCAATTGAGTAAACACCCGTATAAAACCTTCTTGTAAAATGTCTTTGGCTTCATCCACGTTGTTCGCATAACGCAAACAAACAGCCTTCATTTTTCCGTAGTACATTTTATAAATAGCATGTTGGCTTCGACTGTCTCCTTTGAGACAGCCTTCAATCAGTAGTTGCAATTCTTGCTCTGTTGACACCAAATTTTGCTTTAAGACGTTGAATGTTTCTTGGGGTTGCCTGAACGAAGGTACATTGGTTTTTTTATACGATTACGTTTACTTTTGTTTTATGAAACGAGTTGTTGTTGGCTTATCAGGAGGCGTGGACTCAGCTGTAACTGCGGCCTTATTGGTTCAGCAGGGTTATGAGGTCATTGGCGTCTTCATGCGCAATTGGCACGACGAGTCGGTGGTCATTAATAATGAGTGTCCTTGGATTACAGATAGCAATGACGCTCTTGCAGCAGCTGAACATTTGGGAATTCCTTTTCATGTTCTTGATTTAAGTGAGGCCTATAGAGAGCGTATTGTAGAGTACATGTTTAATGAATACGAAAACGGAAGAACACCAAACCCAGATGTCTTGTGTAATCGTGAAATTAAATTCGATGTCTTTCTTAAAGCAGCCATGCAGTTGAAGGCAGATTTTGTTGCTACTGGGCATTACTGTCAGAAGCAAGAAATTGTAATGAATTCGCAGGTAGAGTATCAACTGTTAATGGGTGAGGATTCGAATAAAGACCAAAGTTATTTTTTATGTCAGTTGAATCAGTCTCAACTTGAGAAAGCGTTGTTTCCCATTGGACATTTAACCAAGCCTCAAGTGCGAGCTTTAGCAGAACAATTTCAATTGCCAAACGCGGAAAAAAAAGATTCGCAGGGGTTGTGTTTTATTGGAAAAGTGAAATTACCTACGTTTCTTCAACAACAACTTCAACCTAAAAAAGGTAAAGTAATTAAATTGAGTAATTCTGGTTCATGGAGTGAAATAAAAGTAGAAGGTGATGATCGGTTACAATTGTGTCAAGGAAAGATATTTGTTGAGTCAGATGGTGTATGCATTGGAGAACATAGTGGGGCACATTTCTTCACGGTAGGACAACGAAAAGGGTTGGGAATTGGAGGTCAGAATATTCCTTTGTTCGTTGTGGGAACAGACACGAAAGATAATGTTGTTTATGTTGCGGCTGGTGAGCATCATCTTGCATTAGCTCGAGAGGGTCTTCTTATAAAACGAAATGATTTACATTGGATTCGTCCCCGTTTATTCGAAGGTAAAACTGAATTGAAAGTCAGTTGCAGAATACGGTATAGGCAGCCTTTATTTCAGGCAACAATAACATGCGACGAACAATATGCCTATGTTATATTTGACAATACGCAATTTGGAGTAGCGAAGGGGCAGTTCGCTGCTTTTTATTTGCAAAATGAATTAATTGGAAGCGGTGTGATCTATGAATAAATCTCTTCTTATCATATTTTTTTCATTCATTGCTATAATATCGAAGGCTCAGTTTATTGATGCAACAATTGAAATGGGCACGCCTACCATTACAGATGATCCGTGGTATGGTCATGGTGTTTGTTTGGTTGATGTGAATCAAGACGGTTGGGATGATGTGACAGCTTGCACATACTCAAATGGAATTTATGTCTATGAAAATACAGCCACAGGTTGGGTTAGAAGAAATATTGTAACATCTCAAGGAAATGCGAAATGTGCGGTATGGGGAGATTATGACCGCGATGGAGATTTAGACTTATTTGTAACCCATCGGTTTGGAAACATGCGACTTTTCAGGAATGATGGGAATTGGATTTTTACAGATGTTTCAATTTTGTCAGGTTTCTCAGGGTTTCCTGTAGTGGCAACGTGGGGAGCATGTTGGGAAGATTACAATAGAGACGGATGGTTAGACTTGTTTGTAGTTAATTACGACGCTGCGGCAAATGCGTTCAACAGATGCCTTAGAAATAACGGCGATGGAACTTTTTCAGATGTGGCCGCCACACTAGGTGTACAAGGTGGAGGAACTTTCCCTTTCATGCCATGCTTTTTTAAAGCTAATCATGACGCATACAATGATCTCATGGTTTGTGTAGATTTTCAACCGTCAGATCGGTTATTCATGGGAAATTCCATGGGCACATTTGCAGACGTTTCCAATACGTGTGGATTGAATTTTTCTGTGAATAACATGACATCTTCTCCAGGAGATTTTGACAAAGATGGTGACTTTGATTTATTCATTACCAATACGCCCGGTGTGGGTTCATTCCTATATCTGAATAACGGATCTGCTTTTTTTAGTAATGCTCCGAGTTATGTAGGAGCAAATCTCAATGCATGGACCTGGGGAGCTTCGTGGTTGGATTATAACAATGATCGAAATTTAGATTTGGTTGCTGCAAGCCAATCCTCCAACGGACTTTCTTCATTGTATCTCTTAAGAAACAATGGCGGTGCTTTTCAAGATATTTCCCCCGATCTTTTCAAATTTGTTCCAAACTCGAATTACGCGGTCTGCAAAGGAGATGTGAATCGCGATGGGTATCCCGATCTTTATTTAGATGTAGAAGACGGTGGGTACAATAGGTTGTTCGTGAATACCCAAAGTGAGTATAATTATGTAAAGCTTGAATTTGAGGGCGTTCAAAGTAACCTCAATGGATTCGGAACCTTTATTGAAGCATATATTGAAGGGGTGAAAATTATTCATCAGCTTCGCGGTGGCGAACAATACCTTTCACAAAACAGCCAACATTTAATTGTTCCTTTGAAGTTGTCTCCACAAATAGATAGCCTCATTGTGAACTGGCCTTCAGGTCAATCTGATCGTTATTATAACATACCAAAGAATAAGCATTATCATTTAGTGGAAGGAAATACAGCGCCCATACATTTGATTGCAACAAATCAGATTTTCTGCGAGGGATCCAGTGCTGCAGTTGCAGCAGCTAACGGTCAAAATGTTTTATGGAGTTCTGGTCAAACGTCAACTTCAATTCAATTATTTACCACATCTATTGCCTCAGGAATTCAGGCAGATTCTCGCAATATTTATTGGTTTACAGACACTGTTCAGGTGCAGGCAGTAACGCCAGATTCAGTTCAAATCGAAATTACCCCAGCTACTTGTTTCTCTGATTCACTTGCACAGGTTTGCGTGCTTTCTGAATCTGTCTCTTTTCAAGGTCAAACGCAGCCCTGTTGGGCCAATCTTACCGCTGGTCAACATGTATTTGTTGTCAACAACAACGGATGTTTAGATTCGTTAAATGTGGAAATTCCGAGCATTGAAATTCCGGCGATAGATTTTGTAGTTGAACAACCCTCTTGCATCAATAACTATCTTGGAAGTGTGCAAATTGTTGATTCAATTTGGAATTTTTCTTCAAATGAAGTCACTCAAAATTTATTGGCGGGTACGTATCAATTTCAAGTGGTGTCTGGATGGTGTGCGTCTGCGATTTCAACACAAATTTTGCAGACAATGCAAGACAGCCTGCAAGTTGAATTGACTCATCCATCTTGCTTCAACAATCCAAATACCGGCGCAATCTCATTAATATCCGATTCTCTTACTTGGAATACATTGCTGTACGAGTCAGATACCATTTATCAGGGATTTGAATATGAATTCGATTCGTTACCTGGCGGAATTTATACGCTCATTTCAGAAAATCAACTCGGATGTATAAACAATCAAGAAATCCAACTTGAAATTCCTTCGCAATGGTGGGTTGAGGCAATTACAACACCTGCTGCATGTGCGGGAGATAGCTCAGGTTCTATAGAGTTGGTGCTTACCGGAAATTCCTCAGCATTGGATATATTATTGACATCGGACAGTGGTTTTGAATTGAACACAAACTCCTTGAGTATTTCGAATTTACCAGCAGGGAATTATGTAGTTTCATGCACAGATACAATCGGATGTTTGGTGTCGTCTAACTTAGAAATTACAGAACCATCACCTCTGATTTGCCAAATTGACTCTTCCAATTGGATTGGCGCATTTCCGTTCGAGCTCAATGTACTTTCAATTGGAGGTACACCGCCTTATATATATCAATGGTCGAACGCATGTGCTGATAGCAGTTGTTTGATATTGGAAAGTGGTGAAGTTTCAATTGTTGTTACTGACGCCAATGGGTGTTCAAATCAGATCGGTTGTTCCGTGTCTGCAGGAATAGATGATTTGGAGCAAGTCGAATACATAATTGATGGTAATGTATTAAAATTCTCTCAATTCGGAGATATTCAGTTGTTTTCAATGACAGGGCAAATAATAAAAGAGGTAGAATCGAATGAGATGCATCTCATGCAATGTGGATGCTATGTGGTTCGTTTCATTTCGGGAAATGGATTAACGCATCATTTCGTAATTTGTCATATGCCTTAATCTTGAAAAGGCAACCATTCAACACGAAGAGAGGTCTATTTAGAGTTGAAAAACAAATACTTAAGGTCTTACAAATTTTTTTAACATGATCAGAATAATTCTCTTTTGTTTATTGGTAGTTGCTTTTCAAAGTACAAATGCCCAAGGAATAGCCGGATGTACGGATACATTGGCATATAACTATGATTCTACAGCAACCTCTGACGATGGCTCTTGTGTATACTGTGATAGTCCAAACGGAACAATTTTCAGTATTTATTTGTGCACCTACTCGGCAGGATTATTTTTTGATCTTCAAATCTTAAATGCCAATGGAGATACTGTTTTTTCGTCTCCACCGATGCCCGACTTTACTGTCGTTTATCTTCCCATTTGTTTAGATCCATATGCTTGCTATACCGCTGTAATGTCGAATTCTGGTGGGTATACTGGGTGGTATAACGGCTATTTCGAAATCAATGCTGTTTCACCTTCTATTTATGGTCAATTGCACGAGTCGTTAAGCTCACAAAGCATTATGTTTTCAATTGTTGGAAATTGTAATGAGGTATATGGCTGCACCAATGTAGAGGCTTCAAATTATAATCCTTACGCAACAATCGAGGATGGGTCATGTAATCTATTATTTGGATGCACAGATTCAACTGCTTTGAATTACAATGCAACGGCCGAAATAGAGGACGGTTCTTGTTTTTTTGGGTGCTCAAATTCAATTCAACTGGAAGTCTATTTCAATCCAGGCTCTCATACGAATGAAACAGCGTTTAATATAATGGACTCAAATGGTCAGTTTGTGTATACTCAGCCATACAATGCTCTACCAAATACGCTGACAACAACATACCTGTGCGTACTAGACACCTGTTTTACAATTAATTTATTCGATTCTTCAAATGATGGTTGGGATGGAATTGTACCTGGATTTGTGGAAATTCGGGTGAATAATGACACAGTTTTTTATCAAAACATGGAGTTTGAAAGTTTCGTGAGTCAAAATTTTTGTGTCCCAGCTCTTGATATTCAGGATTCAAGTTTCTGTTCTGTCAATATAGAATTGGTGCCAGACTCTTTGAACTCAAATATAGAAACAGTATTTATTATTTGGAATCAATTCAATGACGTTGTTTCCAGTGTCGTTTGGGATTTTGGCGATGGAAATGTTTCTACAGCATTTTGGCCTCAAAACTTTTACACCCAACCAGGAACATATATGATTTGCGTAGAAGTAACCTATGAAACAGGCTGTATTGCCGATACATGTCTGTCATTTACTTATAATTCAGATGGAACATACGGACCAGGGGGGGCGCAAATGAATGGTTTTTGGTTAAATGTAATTCCTGATATTTCAGCAGGAAACAACGAAGCCTTAATTTCAGATCTAGAAATTTTTCCAAATCCAACAAATCACTTCATTACCCTGTCAAACGTATATGCTATTCATCAAGTGAAATTTTTTACTTCAAAGGGGAATCAAATAAATGTGAATCCAATTGGAAATGGAAGGTATGACCTGTCAGTTTTACCATCAGGTTTGTACCTGGTTCAAGTCACACAAATTGATGGAAAAATTATTTGTAAAAATTTAATCAAAGAATAAATCGACCAAATTGTAATTGGTTTCAAAATAAATGACTTAGCTTCGAAAAACTTAACAATGTATAAATGAAAAAACTATTTACCTTAACATTAACTATTTTAGGAATGAGCCTCTCGGTTTTTTCTCAAATAGATTCAACTTCATGTACTGAAGTTTCTTTTACTCTAAGCGGAGGAACATACGCCAATGAAGTTTCTTATAACATTGTAAACTCTGCAGGAGCCGTAGTAGCAAGTGGCACACCTTCAACAACCCCTTCGGGTGTTTGGTGTTTACCCAATGACTGTTACATGGTTCACATGCTAGATTCTTTTGGAGATGGATGGAATGGCGCAACGTTGAATGTTTACGTCATGAATGGCGGTACATACTCCTTGACCTTCACCACCGGTGGTTCTGCTCTTGCAAATTTCGGTGTTGGTGTTGAGCCTTGCGGTACACCAGTTTTGTTGGGTTGCACAGATCCAAATGCGGTAAATTTCAACGGCAATGCTACAACATCTGACGGTTCATGCATCTACGAGGGATGCACAGACGCAGCTGCAACAAATTTCAACCCAAATGCAACAGTTGATAACGGTTCTTGCGAATACTGCAATGGACCTACTTCAGTAGTTTCTCAGCTTTACATCTGTACTTTTTCAAATGGAAACCAAGTAGCATTAACCATTGTTAACGCTGCTGGCGATACGGTGTTTACTTCTCCTCAATTAAATAACGTAGCCATTTTTTATCAGTCATTGTGCCTCATGCAAGGCGAATGTTATACCGCTATCATGTCAAATTCGGCGGGCCTAACAGGATGGTACAACGGTTATTTTTGGGTGAACAACGGTCAAATGCAAGTTATTCATACCGAATTGGCAGATAATCAAACCACACAAAGTGTTCAATTCTCTATTGACGGTACTTGCGGAGACATCATGGGGTGCACCAATCCGTTAGCTTCTAACTATAATTCAATCGCAACAGTTGACGATGGAACGTGTATTCTTGTTGAAGGATGCACAGATTCTACCGCTGTGAATTACAATCCACTTGCTGTATTAGATAACGGTTCTTGTTTCTCTGGTTGTGATGCCGGTAACGCAGTAGTTGTTTCGTTTAATCCTGGAGTATTCGCTCAAGAGTCATTATACACCATAACCAATGAAGCTGGTGAAGTGCTTATTCAAAGTACAGTGAATGTTGCTAATACAAATAATATGGCTTACGGTTGTTTATCAGATGGATGCTATACATTGAATATGTTTGATTCCTTCGGTGACGGTTGGGATGGCGGAAATGCATCGGGAATTGTTATCAATATTAACGGTGTGGATCAGGTTGTTTCAGACATGACCGCAGGAAACTACGAGTTTGTAAACTTTGGTATCAACTCAGACTGTGTTCTTGATACTGTTCCATGTTCAACTAGTCTTGATATTATGCCAGATTCATTGAATAATGCAATGAATACAATCTATGTTTTATGGAACGAAGATTTAAATAACGTTGCTGCGGTTGAATGGTCATTTGGTGATGGCGTTGGTTCAAACGACATGTGGCCAACGTATTATTATGATACACTTGGAACATACACATTATGTGTAACTGTTTATTTCCTTGATGGCTGTTCAGCTTCAGAATGTGTAACTTTTACAATGAATGCCGATGGTTCATATGGACCAGGTGGAATTCAAACCAATGGATTTTGGTTGAATGTTATTCCAAATATGGAAGCCAACGTGAATGAATTGGAGGCTGCAAACCACATGATGTACCCGAATCCAGTAGAAGATGTTTTGAACATTCAAGTTAATGCTATTGGAAACAATGACTTCATTTCGGTTTACGGAATTGACGGCCAGTTGGTATTGACTCAAAAATTAACTTCAGAGTTTATTCAGTTGAATACATCTGCGCTAGCAAGTGGAGTGTACATGGTTCAATTCAATCAGAACGGAAACTTTGCAACTCAACGATTCATTAAAAAATAATCGTTCAAATTGGAAAATAAAAAGGGGCGGAAGCCCCTTTTTTATTGGCTATCTTTGCGCCATGAGTTATACCCTTGTGATTGTTGGAAGACCAAATGTTGGCAAATCAACCTTGTTTAATCGTTTAACCGAAACGGCAGATGCTATTGTTGAGCCCACTGCTGGTGTAACGCGTGATCGAAAGTACGGTACAGGATCATGGGGAAAGAAGGAATTTATTGTTGTGGATACAGGTGGAGTTGTTACGGGGTCAGATGATGATTTTGAAAATGATATCAATGGACAAGTAAGATTGGCTATTCTTGAAGCGGATCATGTTCTTTTTATGGTGGATACCAAAGAAGGATTGACAGACTGGGATAATGAAATAGCGGATATGCTTCGAAAAGCGAATAAGCCCGTAAGTGTCATTTGCAATAAGGTGGATACTTCAGATAAGGAGTATTTGGCCTCAGAGTTTTATGCTCTTGGATTTGGAGACAAACTATATAGTGTAAGCGCGAATAATGGATATGGAACAGGGGAGTTGCTTGATGAAGTTTGTGCGTTGATTCCGGAAGAACCAGAAAGAACTGCTACTGACTTGCCTCGTATTGCCATTGTAGGAAGACCGAATGTAGGAAAGTCAACCTTGTTGAATACGCTTTTAGGTGAAGAGAGAAGTATAGTTTCAGACGTTGCAGGTACTACAAGAGACGCGGTACATACTGAGTTTAATGCTTTCAATCAAAAACTCATGCTGATTGATACAGCAGGGTTACGTAAGAGAAAACAAATTGAGGATGATATCGAATACTTCAGCGCAATTCGAACCATTAAGGCCATTCGAAACGCCGATGTTTGTTTACTTCTTATAGATGCGGTGGAAGGCATTACAAAGCAAGATTTGAGCATATTCGGGGAGATCACAGAAGCGAATAAAGGAATAGTAATTTTAGTTAACAAGTGGGACTTGGTAGAAAAAGATCACAAGAGTGTGCAAGTCATGACAGATGAAATTAAAAAACGAATTTCACCATTTACAGACGTTCCAATTCTCTTTACTTCCAACGTTACAAAACAACGCATTTTGAAAGCACTTGAGGCAGGTATGGAAGTTTTTGAAAATAGATTGCAACATTTCCCTACTTCGAAGTTGAATGAAATTATGTTGCCGATCATCCAAAACTATCCGCCACCCATTGTGAAGGGAAAGGAAGTTAAAATTAAATTCATTACCCAACTTCCAACTAAAAGTCCGGCCATTGCTTTTTTCTGTAACACCCCTCAAAATGTGGTGTCAAGTTATCAGCGCTTTTTAGAAAATAAACTTCGAGAGCATTTTAGATTAACGGGGGTGCCTGTAAGATTGTATTTCAGGCAAAAGTAATGGAGCTGGATATTTCTAAGAATAGATGTGGCTGGTGCACGAAAGATGAATTGTATATGCGTTACCACGATGAGGAGTGGGGAGTGCCGGTTTACGAAGATGAAAAATTATTTGAGTTTTTAATTCTTGAATCGTTTCAGGCAGGATTGAGTTGGTATATTGTTTTAAAAAAAAGAGAAAATTTTCGTCGGGCTTTCGCCAATTTCAACGCGTTGAAAATTTCTAAGTTCAATGAAAAAGATGTTGATCGACTCATGCTCGATGAGGGAATTATACGCAATAGATTAAAGATTATTGCAGCTATTGAGAATGCGAAATTGTATTTGGAAATTCAAAAAGAATTTGGAAGCTTCAGTAAATACATCTGGCAGTTCACAAATTTTCAAACCATATACAACCATCCGGAAAATTTAAGGGATTTGCAATCAACCTCAGTTGAGTCAGATGCAATGAGCAAGGCTCTTGGTAAAAGAGGCTTTAAATTCAGAGGTTCTACCATTTGTTATGCCTTCATGCAAGCTGTGGGAATGGTGAATGATCATTTGGTTGATTGTCACTGCGCACCTACAAGAATCTAGTATCTTTTTTTTGTCGTTTTAATTAACGAAATGTATCTTATGCACTTATCTAGAAACCAATCAACCATGTTCAATCGTTTTATTTTAATTTTTGCTGTGTTGTCATGTTTTTCTTTGACGGCACAAAACAACCTGCCTAGTCTGGAATCCGAATCCGGATACATTGTAGCAGATGAGTTTCATATTACACGCCCATTGAGAGAAATTTTTGCAGATCAAACTCAATTTGAAGTGATTGAAAAGGAAGGGGAGTCTCAAGACAGGAAAATTCGGGAGCCTCAGAAATTTCCTTTAACTGTAGACAAAGATGGTCAAGCATATGGTAATGACCCAGCGTCAATGCAAACAGACGGGGGTAAAACAGATGCAGGGCAAACGCGTGTGAACTGGGCCGGTCAAACGGCAAGTGGATTTCGACCCATGGACCCATCTGGTGCAGTAGGTCCAAACCACTACATTCAAATGATTAATGCCACTTTGTTTAAAGTATACAACAAAACAACAGGCGCAAACATGTTGACTGGAACATTAGGGAACTTGTGGTCAACACCAACGCCGAATGACGGTGATCCTATTGTACTCTATGACAAAGCAGCAGATCGTTGGTTCTTGTCACAATTTGGAGTAAGTAACAACAGAATCTACATTGCCATTTCAACAACTTCCGATCCGCTAGGGTCATATTACACGTATACATTTACATCACCACAATTTCCTGATTATCTGAAATTCAGTGTTTGGCAAGATGGATACTACATGACTTCCAATCAAACAACGCAAAAAGTTTTTGCTTTTGAACGCAGTGCAATGTTAGTAGGAACTCCTGGTGCACGTTCAGTTTATACAACCTATACTCCGCCAACAGGTGGTTTCTTTTGTCCTTTGGCTGGTGATGCGAGCGATGGTGTTTTGCCACCAGCAGGAACCCCATGCCCAATCATGTCATACTCAGATAATGCATGGGGTGGTGGTGCAACAGATGCCATAAAAATTTACAATATGACCGTGAATTGGGTGCCAACGATTCCAACTGCAACCATTGCCTCGAATGCAACTGTAGCAACAGCGGCTTTTGATGCGAGTTATAATGCCAGTTGGAATGATTGCTCCCAACCGGGAACAACCCAGAAATTGGATGGTATTGGAGGTATTTTGATGTATCGAGCGCAGTGGAAAACGTGGTCTGGTTACAATTCAGTAGTTTTAAATTGGGCGGTTCGGATTAGTGCAACACAACGTAGCATTAAATGGTGCGAACTACGTCAAAATCAATCAACCGGCGTTTGGACCTTGTATCAAGAAGGAATTTATACACCCGATTCAGATACGCGCTGGATGGGCTCCATTGCAATGGATAGTAACGGAAGCATAGGTTTGTGTTATGTAAAATCGAATTCAACTTCAACCTATCCTGGTATTTACTACACGGGAAGAAGAACGTGTGATCCGTTGGGTACTCTGCCTGTAACTGAGGTTCAAGTTGTAGCTGGAACAAGTTATCAATCTGGCGGAAATCGATTCGGAGATTATGCCCAATTGATGCTTGATACGGATGGTCTCACATTTTGGGGTACTTCAGAATACATGGGAGGAAGCAATGGTTCAAATGCGGCTCGTACTCGCATTTTCTCTTTTCAAATTGCACCTTGCAATGTAACTGCAGCAGTGGCTGTAGCGCTATCTACCGGAAACAATCCTGCCTGTGCCGGTTCAAGTTTGACATTCACTGCAACCCCAACGAACGGTGGCTCTGCACCAACGTATCAGTGGCAAGTGAATGGAGTGAATGCGGGTACGAATAGTCCAACTTTTACGTCGTCTACTTTAACCAATGGTGCTGTAGTTACGTGTATCATGACTTCAAATGCAAGCGGAGTAGTGGGGTCTCCTGCAACTTCAAATTCAATTGCGGTAACGATCAATCCAACAACTACGCCTTCAAACGCAATTACCATAACCGCCGGATCTAATCCAATGTGTTCAGGCGCAAATGCTACTTTTACAGCTTCTGCAACAAATGGTGGTACAACACCAACTTATCAATGGCAGGTTAATGGTGTAAATGTTGGAACCAATAGTTCTACTTATTCTTCAACAACATTAACAAATGGTCAAACGGTGACATGCATTGTAACATCAAATGCGCTATGTGCTTCACCTACAACGGCTACTTCAAATGGTGTTGTAATGACCGTAAATACTTGTTTAACTGCGGGTGTTACTATTGCTCAAACATCGGGTGCGAATCCAATTTGCCAAGGAGGTTCTGTAACCTATACTGCAACAGCCTCAAATGGAGGTTCTGCCCCAAGTTATCAATGGCAAGTTAACGGAGTAAACGTTGGAACGAATAGCGCAATATTTACAACAAGCACATTAAATAATAATGATGTTGTTACGTGTATTCTAACTTCTAACTTAGCCAATGTCCTTGGATCACCTTCTACATCGAATGCCATTACTGTGGTAGTTAACGCTCCGGTAACTCCTTCGAATGTGGTTTCTATTTCATCGGGCTCAAACCCCATGTGCGAAGGAAGCTCAATTACTTTCGGTGCAGCTGCTACGAATGGAGGTTCAACTCCGAGCTATCAATGGATGGTTGATGGCGTGAATGTGGGGGCCAATCAAAATACATACACAACTGCAACTTTACAAAATGGACAGATTGTTTCTTGCATGCTCACATCAAATCTATCATGTGTAACATCTGCTAGTGCAAACTCAAATCAAATAACGCTCACTGTTAATCCGTTGGTTTCACCAAGTGTGAATGTGGTTATAAGTTCAGGAGCAAATCCAAGTAACGCGGGTCAACCGGTTTCATTCACAGCAACTCCAACCAACGGTGGTAACAACCCAACGTATACGTGGTTAGTGAACGGATTAAATGTTGGAATTACAGGAGAAACGTTTACAACAACTACACTGATTGAAGGAGATGTGGTTAGCTGTATTTTAACATCTTCTGCAAACTGTGTTTCTTCGAGCACCGCAACAAGTAATAGCATTACCATGAGTGTTATTGGCGAGAGTTTGCCGTGTATTGGTAATTCAGGTTCTACATCGAACGAATACATTTCACAGGTATCTATTGGAACAATGAGTAATTTAACTGGAGCATCTACCTACAGCAATTACTCGAACATTGTGTCAACGGTGAACATTGGTCAAGCATTCAATGTAACGGTGAATATTGGTAATGCTTATTCAACAGATGTAATCCGCATTTGGTGCGATTGGAATCAGAATGGAATTTTTACTGATCCTGGTGAATATGTATATACATCTACACTTGGTGTTGGTCCTCACGTAGCGAATATTACTCCCCCAATTTCGGCTCTATTAGGTAACGGATTAATGCGAATTCGTTTGTCTGATAGTTCACAGGGAGATATGGGAGAGCCGTGTGGTACCTCTTCTTTTGGTGAGGTTGAAGATTATACCTTGCGAATTCAAGATGGAATTGGAGTGTCGGAATTACCTCCAGCACTTCAAAGCATTGGTTCAGAAGGTATAGCGGTATACCCCAATCCAAGTCTTGGAAGCGTCAATATTCAGGGATTGAGAGACGGTATTTATTACCTGACAGATGCGGCAGGAAGATTGGTTGAAGTGGTTCAATTGAATTCAAATAATCAGTATACAGTTCAACTCAAAGACTTGGCAGCAGGTTCATATATTCTTTCAGGTCAAAATGAATTTGGTGTGGTGAAACAAAAAATAATAGTTCAATAATTTTGAATGGAATGAAAAGGGGGCTATGCCCCCTTTTTTTTACGTCGTATAGCGTATTTTTTATAATCAATTAACCTGTAAATTCGAAACATATTATTAATGTTATGCAGATGAGAGTTGTTGTTCTTTTGATTTTAATATGCTTATTTCCGTTTTTGAATCCAATAACACATGCACAATGCGTAGATCAAGATCCAAACGTTTTCCCCTCTCAAATTTGGCGTTGCGATGTATTTGATGATTTGAACTTTTCCAATTACCAAGGCTACTATTTCAGAGATAATTGGAGTTTTCAAACACCGTCTGATTGGGGATGGGATAGTTCGCCTAGTGAAGCGTTGGGTTATATAGGTTGCTCTGTTGCGGCCGATAATCATACCATTTCAGTGAAAAGGCAAGGTTTTCCATTCAATGCCGACGGGTATCAAATAGTCATGAATCAATGGGATGATGATGCATTCGTATTTGTAGACGGTCAGCAAGTTTGGTCAACCGGATGCTGCGCATCTGGTGTGAATAGCCTTGTTTGGGAGGGAATTTTAAATGAATCTTCGACCGTGGAAGTACGCATGAGGGAATATGGAGGAGCTTCGTTTTTGGGTTTCACATTGGTTGAATTGTGCGCGAATACAACAACCTATTATTTAGATTCTGATAATGACGGATTTGGAGATGCAAATGCTGCTGCGGCTCTATGCAATTTAGTACCTGGCTATTCAACCAACGCATTGGATTGCAATGACTCGAATTCGACCATTAATCCAGATTCCAATGAGGAAAATTGCAATGATTTAGATGACAATTGCAATGGCGAAATAGATGAGACATTTGATTATCCGAATCAGCCTTACAAATGGACCATTCGAGCCTACAACGATATCTCATATACAGACTTCGTTGGACATTATTCTCGAACAGGACTTGGTGTGCACACATTGCAAGATTGGAATGCAGATGGTAGTCCAAGCATGGCACAAGGGTGGATTGGTTGCAATGTGAATAATGATTGGCATTCATATACTGTTCAACGAACCGGTTTTACTTCAACTCCAACAGGATACACCTTGTATATGAATGATTGGGATGATGATGTACAATGTTTTTTAGACGGAAATTTGATTTGGAGTTCAGGTTGTTGCGCATGGAACGGCAATGCTCCCATTTGGTCAGGTCAATTGGATGCGAGTTCAACTTTATTATTCAAACTTATTGAATATGGCGGAGGCTCAAATTTGGGATTTACTCTGATTGATAATTCAAGCGGCTGCGCAGATGAAACGGCTTGCAATTACAATCCAAGCGCAAATTCAGATGATGGTTCGTGCTATTATCCCGCATACTATTTTCAAGATGCAGACGGCGATGGTGAAGGTAACTTAACGGTTTCAACCCTTTCCTGTAATTCGGTATCAGGCTATGTCTTGAATTTTGATGATTGTGATGATTCAAATCAATTCATTGGTAGCGCAGCTGGGGAGTTGTGTAATGATTTTGATGATAATTGCAATGGATTGATTGATGAGGAACTTGAAGTTTATATTTTTTATGCAGATTTAGATGCTGATGGGTATGGATTTGGAGCTGAACAATTGGGTTGCATCGTGCCATTGACAGGTGTTTCAAGTAATAATTTAGATTGTGACGACGCGAATGCTGAAATTAATCCGTCCATTGCAGAAATACAAGGAAATCAAATCGACGAGGATTGTGATGGAAATATAGAAAGCCATGTGTTCAGTTTTTTGGAAAGTGATGAAATTCAACTTTCTCCGAATCCCGCTAAAAACATACTCACCATAAGTTGTGGCATGCATCATTACGGAAAACCGTATTTCATTTTTAACGCAGAGGGAAAATTGGTCTCATCTGGGTGGGTAGCAGACTGCCTATTGCACATCAATGTTCAACAGTGGGAAATGGGAACATACGTTCTTCAAATCAACGAATCAAGTCACCTTTTTCAAGTACAAAGTAATTAGTCACCCGCAATGGGACTGCCGAAAATACCAACGGCAAGTTCTCCCCAAAGCAAAATGAATAGCAAGAGAATTAAAATGCCAAGAGCTATTTTATATCGCTTGTTTTGAATTTTTCGAAAGACCCATTCCATCGAGAATCCAACGGCGGTGAGAAGGATAAATGCAACTATGAAATCAAAGATTGACCAATTGACTTGGCTGTTTCCATCCATCATTTCTATCAACGGAATACAAAGCAGTACCAGAATGATGATTAATATGACTTTCTGAACTTTGTTCATTGGTTGGTGTTTAATGCTGAAGAATTGTGATTCATGAAAAAACAAAATCTGCCTACAAAAATATGTGTCGTCTGCGGATTATCTTTTACTTGGAGAAAGAAGTGGGAAAAAAATTGGGAAGAAGTGAAGTACTGCAGTGAAAGATGCAGCCGATCAGGAAAGAAAACAGTAGTTTAGAATTGTCCTGCTTGAATGGCTTTTGTTGGACAAGTTTGAATTCCACTTGACTTTACATACAATTTGAATCCTATTTTTTCAAGTAGTATCCATCCGTATTGATATCCTACCGAGGATCTCATGCGAATTCCAACATATTTCTCATCTACAAAATCGGTTTGAAAAGGAGCAGTAGCTACGTGAAGTTGAAGAGTTGAGATATGGAACCAGGAATTCTCGTCAAAAATTTCATCACCGAATTCGAAATCTTTAGCAGTATTGTAAAGACTTCCAAGTGCAATTTCATTCGAATCACTTGAGCCGGAAATAATCATGCTGCTGTTGTAATTCGCACATGGACCACTTGCACTTACAAATTGATACCACGTTGAGCATGTTATGCTGAAATCAAATGTTCCATTTTGATCCATGTCAATTTGAATGGAGGAAGTTGAATCAGTTGGAACGGGAATCATACCGCAACCAGACGGATGCTGAATCACTGAATCTACGCAAGTCAGCAATACCGCAGGTGAATATTCTGTGTGAATGATTACGGCATCATCTTCATGGGAATCCGTTCTGCAAGCGGATACAATAAAAATGAAGGAAACAACGAGGAGGCCGAGATTATATTTCTGAATATTAATCAATTGGAGTTAATTGTTTCAGGTGTTGATTGAATTGATATTCATTGAAATTTTCCCAACGGGGTGCATTTTCTAATGGCTGTCCAAGTAAAGAATCCATAATGGAATTTTGAACTGAATATTTTTCGAAGAGAACATGTAAGAGCTTGAAGAAGAAATCTGAAAGAAGGGTGCAGTCAAGAAATTGAAGTTCGTCTTTTGCTGAGAACCCAAAAATTGAGAGTACATCATGTTTCTCATTTTCCTCAATGGTTGTTTTATAACCGTCACGAAGTGCTCTATAAACCAGATTATTCCATGAAATGTGGTCATGAGCCCATTCTACTTGATTCAGGTGGGTTGCGTGCTCACAAACAAGAACAATGGATTGTAAAACTTCTTTCAAATGCGACATTGGGAATTCGTCAAAGCTTCTGAATTCGAATCCACTTTGATACAATTTTTCTCTATTGAAATCAAGTCCTAAGTCATTGAGCAATTGATAACTCATGTTTTGTTCAATTTGGTCTCTCCACCAAATGCAATCTTCTTTTTTGAATTTCAAGAGCTTTCTGAATTCTTCAACAGGGAAGGTGAGAACTTTGCCTTTCGGCATAGAAACATGATAAGTGCCAATTCCGGTGTATCTAGACATGGCATTTCGCATGGATCCGCCTGCGAATAAATCACCTGTTTCTTTCATTGAGGCAGCTGCAGCAAATACATCAGGACTACCCAAGGTGGCTATGAACAAGGGTTCTATCCATTGTAAAAGATATATGGCCTTGTTGTGCATTTCGTCGAAAGCCTGGTAATCCTCGATTTTACTGTCAATGGTTAAAGTAGGCAGTGTGAAATGAAAATGGAATGTTCCGTTATTGAATAAAACCAAGTTCTTTTGGTTTGACATGAACATGTTTATTCCAAAGTTGTAAGCCGGGTAAGATAATTTATTCGGGAAAATTCCTGAGTCATTTAAAGCGTCAAGAAACAACTGTTTAGAGGCTTTTAACTCTTGGAATGTCTCATCTACAATTCTATTTTCAAAATATTTCGTTACAAATTCTACGGTGTCGCCATCAAAAAGAATACATCCCATGGGATTATCTTTTTGAGTCAGCATGCTTTTTATTTGATGCGGTTGTGACTTTAAAAAAAGTTCCAATATGGACTCGCCAGAATAATTTGGGTTGTCTTGAAGCGGAGGCGCTGATAAAATGGTCTTGTGTTCGTAATGAATGTCTAGCTTGTCTAACGAGTGACTATTCATCATTCTACTCACAAAATAATTTCGATCGGATTCAAATGCAGAAGCTAATACTCGGTCAAGAACTCCTGGTTTATAGCATTTTAAATAATCAATGCTGTATCTCTCGCGTCCCATGCGTTCTTGAATGAACTTGCCTGAGACGCAATGTAGCTCTTGAATTTGAAGATAGGTTTCGTTTTCTAACCCAATACCCCAGTAATGTTTCTTAATTGGGTTGTTTTGCATTTCGTGTGAGTGTTAATTTATTTTGCTGGGAGTATACCTTTATTCATGATAAAAGAGAACAAATGAACTGTAACGTTCATGGTTCCACCAATCTCTTCTTTTTTTTGCGAAATAGTTGTAATTCAGTTTGCCCGCCTGAGATTGCAAGGGGTAGATAACCTCGTTATTTTCTCTATATGCTTTTCTTTTCTCCGTTTCAGGAACTATAGGCACAATGTGTCCAGATAACCCGAAAGTTTTTCGTTTTGCACAAATGATTCCAACACCACCTTCACTGTTTACTTTCTCTTGAATTTCGGTGAAATTGTGCATTTGTTTCCATCCAAATTCGGCACCCCATTTCAAAAACCAATCATGAATGGCATTGGAATAAATGGGCATGGCTGTTTCATTAAAAACAGCCACAACATCTTCACCAGCTTTTAATTTTGCTATTGACTCGTCTGTCCACCATACCGTTGGCAAATACACTCGAGTAAAATAGCAGTAGTCGAATGCATAAACATTGCAATAGGTATCTTCGGGGGTGCGCTGATAGCGAAGGTTATTGCTTACATCAAGCTTTCGAATCAATTGTCGAATGCTTTTTTTCTTTGCTTCGAGGTTGGTAAAGTTTCTAAAGGGAATGGTTTCATCAATCATTGGATGAAATTTGCATTCCATTGAATTCAAATTTGAATTGACGTGTGGCAATAACACTGCTGGTTTCATTGACATCTGATGCTTGTACACTTCGTCCATACGTAAAGTATTTATCGTCTTCTATTTGAAACGAAAATAGGGAAGTGGTTCCGTGATCAGAAGTACAATGAATGAATCATATCATCATTACATTGTTGATTGCTCAGATTATTCTGCCATTAATGCTTTCGCTGCAGTAACAATATTTTTGGCTTTCAATCCATATTTTTCCATCAGTTGATCCGGTGTTCCGCTTTCACCGAAGCTGTCATTCACGCCAATGAATGCCATTTGTGAAGGTGCTTGTTTTGCCAAGACTTGCGCAACCATACTTCCTAATCCGCCAAGAATCATATGTTCTTCACATGTAATGACTTTTCCCGTTTTCATGGCGCTGCGCACAATGGCCTCTTCGTCTAACGGTTTAATGGTATGAATGTTAATGAGGTCAACAGAAATTCCTTCTGCTTCAAGTTCCCTTGCAGCTTCAACTGCTTCCCAAACGAGATGTCCGGTGGCTATGATGGTTACATCATTTCCTTCGTGAATGTGCCACGCTTTTCCAATTTCCAATTTCTGATCAACTGCCGTAAAGTTGGTCACTTTCGGTCTTCCGAAACGCAGATAAACAGGACCGTGGTGATCTGCAATTGCAAGAGTAGCGGCCTTGGTTTGATTGTAATCACAAGGATTAATCACAGTCATATGTGGAAGCATAGACATCATTCCAATGTCTTCCAAAATCTGATGTGTGGCTCCATCTTCACCCAAAGTGAGTCCGGCATGCGAAGCACATATTTTTACATTTTTTCCACTGTAGGCAATGCTCTGTCTAATTTGATCATAAACGCGACCCGTTGAGAAATTGGCGAATGTTCCGGTAAATGGAATGTATCCACCAATGGTCATTCCAGCTGCAACACCCATCATATTCGCCTCTGCAATTCCAACTTGAAAGAATCGTTCAGGAAAATCTTTTTTGAAAGCATCCATCTTCAATGAACCAATTAAATCGGCGCAAAGTGCTGTTACTTTCGGATTGGTTTTGCCAAGTTCATGAAGTCCGGCTCCAAAGCCTGAACGGGTATCGTTTGCGGGTGATAATTCGAATTCTAACATGCTACTGTGTTATTAATAATCGCCTAAAGTTTCTTCTAATTGAGACAATGCACTTGCCAATTGTTCGTCGTTTGGAGCAACGCCATGCCATTTGTGCGTTCCTTCCATAAAATCAACACCTTTACCCATGGAAGTTTCCATTAAAATAAGAATGGGCTTGCCATTACCGGTCATTGATTTTGCTTGATCGAGTGTGGCATTTAATGCATCATAATGGTGACCGTTGGTAGTCAATACATCCCATCCGAAAGCTTCAAATTTCGCTTTGAGATTTCCGAGTGACATAACCACTTCAGTTGGACCATCAATCTGTTGTCCGTTAACATCTACCGTAGCAATGAGATTGTCAATTTTATGATGTGCGCAGTACATGGCAGCTTCCCAAATTTGACCTTCTTGCAATTCACCATCGCCATGCAACGTAAATACAAGGTGTTTGTCGTTGTTTAATTTTTTGGCTTGCGCGGCGCCTGCTGCTACACTTAGTCCTTGCCCAAGTGAGCCAGAGGCTACACGAACACCTGGTAAGCCATCGTGGGTAGTTGGGTGTCCCTGTAAACGTGTATTCAATTTACGGAATGTGCTTAATTCAGAGACGTTGAAATAGCCTCTTCTTGCTAGGGTTGAATAGAATACGGGTGAAATGTGGCCATTGCTTAAGAAGAATAGGTCCTCATTTGCTCCATCCATAGACCAATTTTTCGGATCAATGCGCAAGTGGTGGAAGTAAAGCGAGGTGAAGAAATCAGTACATCCAAGGCTTCCACCCGGATGTCCGCTGTTCACGGCATGAACCATACGTACAATGTCTCTTCGAACCTGAGAGGATATACGTTGAAGCTCTGAAAATTGTGACATACATCAATGTTTTTGCAAAAGTAGTTTGAAGGTGTACGTTCTACACGAAGTGTTCATGCTTTGTGGAAAAGTGAATATGTTTGTTTAGCGATTCTTTTGATTTGCTTCATCTTCGATGCTTAGGTTTGTAAAATAGTATTTATGTCAAAACAAGGCGGATTCATTCACGAATTTAGAGAGTTTGCTCTTCGAGGGAACTTAATGGACATGGCCATAGCTTTTGTGATGGGAGGGGCATTCACCAAATTGGTAACCGCTTTTATTGATGGCTTGGTCATGCCGTTGGTTGGAAGTCTCACAGCAGGCGTTAATTTCCAGTCTTTGAAATATGTTTTAAATGAGGCTACTTTCGACTCTCAAGGAAATTTACTCACTGCGGAATCAGCAGTTCGATATGGCGAATTTATTACGGTACTTCTCGACTTTATTCTAGTGAGTTTTTGTGTATTCCTTGTTGTAAAAATGATGAATAGGGCAAGGCGTAAATTTGAAAATGTTGTACTAAAAAAAAATAATAATGAAGACTAAAATTCTACTTTCAGTTCTGTGTGTTTTCATCTTTGGCCACATGTTGGCTCAGTCCGATGCCAGAATTGTACTCAAGAAAGATCAGGTAATAACAGGTAAAATTGTTGAGATTAAGCCTGGAAGTCATGTTGGAGTTGAGATGTTCGGTAGTGTAGTACAAATTCCATACGCAGATGTGTCTTACATTATTCTAGACCCGAATTTTCAGATGAGTGCCAACAATGGAAATTCAAACACCAATCAAAAGGGTAAAAAGGAGTCGGGAATGAATAACCAACCCGCTGCCGACTGGGTATTCGAGTCTATCAATGAAGGCGTTGTCTCTGTTGGAGTAGGTGCAGTGGAAGGTATAAACGGTAGTTATGTTTATGATCCTATTTTTGGTCAAGTCATTTACTTGCCACCAGCATACGATGGACCCAATGCCGATGTCTTTGGAGGAGTCTACACAGCCAATGGAGTAAGTTATAAAGGGAAGTATTTCGCAGGCATTGGAATAGGAGCTATGGGGCATTCAGGTTACGACGGAGATTTTACAATGCCATTCGCAGTAGATCTTCGCGCTCGTATTTTTTCAGATAAACGCATTAGTCCGTATTTCATGCTCGCTTCTGGAATAACATATCACAAAGGTGGAGTGGGGTCCTTTGATTTTGTTGATGGCGCGGGTGTGAGTTTGCGCATTCACGAAAGACTGAATGCCCACGCATTGTTGTCGCATACATACACACGTTTTTATGGAAAGTTGAGTGCAGGTTCAGCCTCGTCTATGTTGGACGGCATGTACTTGAATTATTTTGGATTAAGAGCGGGTGTCTCGTTTCGCTTCTGATTCACTCAGTTCAAAAGCGTCAATCACTTTTTTCACCAGCGGGTGACGAATGACATCGGACCCCGTCATTTCAACTATGCCAATTCCTTCCACATCGCGAAGCAAATTCACACTTCGCAACAAACCACTTGTTTGATTTCGGGGTAAGTCGATTTGTGTTGCATCGCCCGTAATTACAAACTTGGCACTCATACCCATGCGTGTCAAGAACATTTTCATTTGAGTGACTGTAGCATTTTGAGCTTCATCTAATATGACAAAGGCTTTGTCTAAAGTACGTCCACGCATGAAGGCCAAAGGCGCAATTTCAATGACTCCTTTTTCCATGTATTCGGCTAATTTTTCATAGGGAATCATATCCATCAACGCGTCATACAACGGCTGCAAGTACGGATCTAATTTTTCTTTTAAATCGCCCGGAAGAAATCCCAAATTTTCTCCTGCTTCAACTGCTGGTCGAGTTAATACAATGCGCTTTACTTCACGTTCTTTTAGGGCGCGAACAGCTAATGCAACGGCAGTATAGGTTTTACCACTTCCCGCAGGACCAATAGCGAATAACATGTCATTGGCCTTAATGAGTTCAACCATTTTTTTCTGGTTGGCGGTTCGTGCGGTAACCTTTGTTCCACCTGGACCAAAAACCAAAACATCTGAACTGGAAACACCAACTGGAGTTTCACTTTCGCCCAGCGCAATGCGCTCCAATTGCTGAAGTGTAAGTGAATTGTATTTTTCAATATGCCAGAAAATGAGCGTGAGAAAATCATCTAATTTTTGAAGATCTTCATCGCTTCCCAAAGCCTTGATCATATTGCCTCTAGACATGATCTTGAGTTTGGGATATTTCGATTGAACGAATTTAAATTTGACGTTGTTCGGTCCGAAAAATTCTATCGGATCGATTGCAGGGAGGTAGATTTCTTTTTCAGCCAAAGGTTTTTCACAATTGATTGTGCCGAAAATAAGTGATTCATTGGCAAAACAAGATTCATTTCATTGGAATTTTGTAAAATATATCAACTGAATGTCAATCATTACCCTCATTTCCGACCTTGGATTGAAAGATCACTATGTGTCTTTGGTCAAGGCGAGGCTATTGAATGCCAATCCAACATGCATACCCGTTGATGTTTCGCATGTTGTGGGTACAAGTCAGATTGACCATGCAGCATTTTTATTAAGAAGCATTTGGAATGAGTTTCCTTTTGGTACTGTTCATTTGAATGGCGTTGATAGTTACCTTGAGAAAGGGACCAACCACCTCATTGTTGAATTTCAAAACAGGTATGTTGTAACGGCAGATAATGGATTAATTCCAATGGCATTTCCAAGAATTGATCGCAGTGAAATGAAATTGTATGTTATTGATCTACCTGATGCTGATTCAACTCAGTTTCCAATGAGCGGAATCATGAGTGAAGCAGCGGCCCGAATTTCAAGAGGCGATTCTTTTGAGGGATGGACAAGGCCGTTAGATCATTTCATTAATGATTCAAAAGGATTGGAACCATACTACAACGGCACGCAACTCTTGGTTCAGGTCTTCTATATTGATCACTACGGAAATTTATATTTCAACATAACCAAAGACGAATTTGATTTCTATTGCAAGGGAAGAAGTTTTGCTTTGCAATTGAAGGCGAACACCACAATCTCAAAGTTTCATAACAGTTTTGGTGATGTGAAATTGGGTAAGGAAGTCGCCATTTGGGGACAAAATAATTTGCTTATAGCAACAATGAATTTAGACCAAGGCGGTGAGAAAGCAGGAAATTTAAGTCGATTAATGAAATTGAATTTGGGTGATACAGTAACAATAGACTTTCATGGTGACACGAATAGTTAAATTGTCTTTCGCAAAAGAAAATGAAGAGGCGTTTTTGAAACTTTTTCATTTGCAAAACGCACATATTCGTGCAACGGAAGGCTGTTTGCATCTAGAGGCTTTGCGCACAGAAACAGAAAAGTCTGTCATCTATTTTACATACAGCAAATGGACCAGTGTTCTTGATTTGGATGCCTACCGGTCAAGTTCACTTTTCGGAGAAATATGGCCCAAAACAAAGGCGTTGTTCAATGACAAACCCGAAGTGTGGACACTTACCGCTGTGGAAACAGACTAAAAAAAGTTACAGGAGCACCACTAGTCAAAATTGTATTTGCAGGAACTTCTATAAATCCGTCCATACCCTTTAGCCCCATAAAGTCTCCAGATCCGTTTTGGTTTATGACCTGAGCACAATTGTCTTTTCGTTTCACGGGTTTGAAGTGTACTAAATTGGAATTGTTCTGTATTTCCTGATCTAAGACAAGTGTTTCCACTTTTGAATTTAAAAGAGGCAAAACATATCGAGTTGCGCAGTGAATGACAGAAACAGGATTGCCTGGTAAGCCAAGAACAAGGGTGTTTCGCAGTGTCGCTGCTAACATGGGTTTTCCTGGTTTCTGCTGAATTCCGTGAAAAAGTAGTTCCGCTTTTTCGTTAGCTAAAGCCTGAGGTAAAAAATCATATTTCCCCATGGAGACGCCGCCAGTAAAACAAACCATTTCAAAATGATTCATTTCATTCTGAATGAACTCCTGCAAACATTGTTCGCTGTCTGGCAAGTGGAAATGCGATACATGTGCACCATGAGACTCTAGCAAAACCGTAAGTGTTTCTTTGTTGGAAGAACGGATTTGATGATCTAGAGGTTTTTCATGAATTTGAACCAACTCATTCCCCGTAGAAACCACTGCAATTTGTATCGTTGAATAAACGGGAACGTTAAGCATACCAATTGCCGCTAGAATTCCTATTTCAATAGGACCAATGCAAGTGCCTTCGTCTAAAATACATTCATTCTTTTTACGATCGGTTCCCCTTTGATGCACGTTGAGGAAAGGAACAACGTTCAATTCACTGAAAGTAACTGACGAATCAACTCGCTTTGATTTTTCATACGGAATAACCACGTTGCAATGATGTGGCAGCACTGCTCCAGTCATAATCTCAATGCAAGCATTCATTTTCTCAAGAGTGTGTGCAGGCTCTCCGGCTGACTGGATACTTGAAACTTGAAATGTTCGAATTCCTAAATTCCAATCTTCCATACGCAACGCATAGCCGTCCATCATAACTCGATCGAAGGGTGGTTGGTCGCGGTCTAAGAATATGGCCTCGGATAAGATGCAATTTGAGGCCGTTAAAAGAGGAACACGATGTGTTTTTTTCTTTGGCCAATGCTGTTGTATCAATTGAAAGGCCTCTTCTGGTTGAATGAGTTGCTTCATAAATTATCCTCCAACAGTGGCCATGCTTTGAAAGTTATCTGATGCATGCATACTTTCAGCAGCGAAACCATCCATAGGTTTGTTCAAACATGCCGCTTGCAACAGATGTATGATTTCTGAATTGGTTCTTTTTTCACGAATCAATTGTTTCAGATTAAGTGAAGGAGGGGCATAAAGACATGTTTTAACAAATCCTTCAGGTGTTATTCTGAGTCGATTGCATGTGCCACAGAACGATCGAGTATAGGCTGCTATTACTCCAATGCTTCCTTTCAATGATTGGCTCGAGTACATTTGAGCTGTTGCATTCGGAAGAAAAGGTTCCGTTACAAGGTCAGGTAAAATGCGTTTTAATTCATTTTGAATGCGAAGAGCACTCCATTTTTCTGCATGTCGGTATGCTTTACCGTTGAAAGGCATTTCCTCAATAAATCGAATTTGTACTGCATTGGTTTTTACAAAATCAACCATATCGTAGAGCGATTCATCATTCACTCCGTCAATGAGAACACAATTTATTTTTGTTGAGATTGAAGTTTTTAAGAGTTCATATAAATTGAATTGTACAAGTGGGAAGTTTTTCCGTTTTGAAATCTCTTCAAATAAATTCTGATTCAAAGCATCGAGACTAAAGTTGATGCTGTGCCATGGTTTTGTATGAAGCCAAGAACCCAAATCGGCTGAGTAGGTTCCGTTTGTTGTTAATGCAATTTGATCGAAATTCAGGTTAAATGCATAATCGCAAATTTCTTGAAAGTCACCTCGCAGAGTAGGTTCTCCTCCTGTAAATCGAATCTTTGTTACTCCAGCTAGATTGAGCAAATCAAGTAATTGAAGTATTTCTGTGGTAGAAAACAGTTGGTGGTTTTTGATCCAATTCAAACCAGATTCAGGCATGCAATATGCACATCGCAAATTACACTTGTCTGTCAAGGCAATGCGCGCGTAATTCAAAGATCTACCGTATGAATCTGTTAGCATCATTGAATTGAAAATCCGTTTCTAAAAAAGGCCAAATCTTTTTCAATTGAAACCTGCGTTTTTCCGAATTGAAATTGGAAACGTTCATTTTCGGATTTTAAAAAAGAACAGAATTCATTTTTTATTACATAAACTAAAAACGCATTGTCATGCAGAGTTACTTTGTTTTCATCTCCGAATGCAAGTTGCGTTTTTAAGAATTCATTTTCAATGAGGACTGAAGAATGATGTGTTAAATCAAGTGCCTCCACATTTGAAAATCGAATGCGAATGTTGTTTTCAGAGAATTGGATTTTCATTTTTGAATTAAACCAATCTCGGCTAAGCGTTCATTCAGAAAATCAATTGCTGTAATTGGAGCATAATTCGCAGAGCTTCCAGGGGGTATGCAAGAGGGAAGGCAGTCTAATTTCATTTCCATTCTTGGATGCAAAAAGAAAGGAATACTAAATCGGGGGGTATGCCATTTTTCTTTAGGTGGATTCACAACGCGATGCGTGGTTGACTTCAGTTTATCATTCGTTAGTCTTTCAAGCATGTCGCCAACGTTAACTACAATGTGATCTGGTAAAGCGGTGACAGACACCCATTCATTGTTATTATTTAAAACTTGAAGGCCTTCAGCTGAAGCTCCGATAAGCAGGGTAATGAGATTTATATCTTCGTGTTGGCCCGCACGAACTGCGTTTTTAGGCTCAGAAGTAATGGGAGGGTAGTGAATAGGACGAAGAATACTATTTCCGTTGTGAATATGTGAATCGAACCAAGTTTCTTCCAAATTTAAATGCAGTGCAATAGCACGAAGAAGATGTTTGCCTGTATTTTCAAGGTCTTTGTATGCCTTCATTCCAATTTCGAAAAAAGTTGGAATTTCATCTACCTGCACATTGGCCGGATATTTTTCTTTGATAGGATCATCATCGGTGACTTCTTGACCAAAATGCCAAAATTCTTTCAGGTCACCCGCATTGCTGTCTTTCGCATGTTCTTTTCCAAAGCCTGTATAACCGCGCTGACCAGCGAGTTCTATACGTTCATATTTTAATTTCGTCTCTAAAGGCAAATTGTAAAACGCTTCAACCACTCGATATAAATTTTGAATGGTTTCATCGGAAATAAGTGGGTTCTTGACAGCGACGAAACCAATTTCTTCGTAGGCTTTACCAAGATCTTTGACAAATTGTAATTTTTGCTCTGCTGTGCCGGATAAAAAATGTGCGAGATCCACTGCAGGGATGCCCATGGGTAATTCAGATTGCGACATGATTTGTATTCCTGAAAGGTTTCCTACAAATCTAATTGTATTTTTTGAATAGAGAGTTGAGAATGCTCAGTTTGTAAACTGAACTCCTCCAATTTCTATGATATCTTCCAAAGCAATGCATTTGTCACAAGCAGTAATGGCATATTCTGCATTGTTCTGTTTTTTGAGAAATAGTATTTGAGTGAAAATTTGAGTTAATTTATTTCCCTCTACGAATACCAATCGTGTTTTTTTGTTCATGTTGCATGAATGATTTGAGAACAAATAAAAAGTACTTCAATCATTCGTGTATAAAGCGGATGTTAAGAAAAAGAGAAGGATTAGAAATAAAATTCCAACTTACCTTTGTTTTCTATGTATCCGACTTTATATCATGTTTTTTACGATTGGCTCGGTTTGGACTGGTCGTGGATGAAAATGCTCAATAGCTTTGGTTTTTTTGTGGCATTGGCTTTCATAGCGGCGAATTATACGCTTACGCTGGAGATTAAAAGAAAAGAAGCTTTGGGATTTATCAAAGGAGGAGTGCGCAAGGTTATTCGAGGAGGTGCCCCCAATCTGACAGATATTTTCACAGCTTCATTGTTGTTTTTTATTGTTGGATGGAAGCTTATTTATTTACTCGTAAATGCTTCTGAATTGTTTCAAGACGGGGCTTCACCCCAAGCTATTATCTTTTCATCAAAAGGATATTTTCCGTTGGGAATTCTATTCGCAATTGGATTTGCAGTCTATCGTTACAACAAAGACAAGAAAACACAACTCGATAAGCCAATCATTTCGGAAGAGACATTTTCAGCTACTGAATATACAGGCACCATTACTTTTCTTGCGGCAGTAGGAGGATTTGTAGGTGCCAAAATGTTTCATTTATTTGAAAATCCCGATGAGTTAAAGGCATTTTTTGCTCACCCCAGTTTGAATGGATTCATTGCCGGGTTGACGGTTTATGGAGGCTTAATAGTTGGTACAGTGGTGGTCATTTCATGGGCGAAAATGAAAAAAATTCCGCTGCTCGTTTTAAGTGATGCTGCTACACCAGGTATGATGCTAGCTTATGGCATTGGTCGCATGGGATGCCATGTAAGCGGTGATGGTGACTGGGGAGTTGTTAATTCGGCAACGAAACCGAGTTTTCTTTCATGGCTTCCCGATTGGGCATGGAGTTATGATTACCCAAACAATGTTTTGAATGAAGGAGAACCTCTTGTGAACGGTGCGTTTTCAGATTACGGAATGCATTTGGTTCCAGGTGTATTTCCAACACCGCTCTATGAAATTTTCATGGCTTTCATCATCTTCGGTATTTTGTGGTATATGCGAAAGAAGACAGATATACCTGGAATAATATCCGGAGCATATTTAATTTTTAATGGAATTGAGCGATTCATGATTGAGAAAATAAGAGTGAACAATGTTTCTACATACTTGGGTATGAAAATGACGCAAGCAGAATTCATTTCAATCTTGTTTATACTCGCTGGGGCGGGGTTAGTTGGGTTTCTGTTGTACAGGAGGAAGAAAGAGTTAACTAATTAGTTTTCAAAGATTAAGGAGCGATTGTTAATTTAAAAATGCTTTTTTTATTGCATATTTATAGAAAGTTCGTCTTACCTTTGTCGCCCGTTCATAAAATAAACTAAAAACGAAACTTATGGCAGTTGAAATTACTGACGCGAATTATGCAGATTTACTAGCAAATTCACAACAACCAGTTATGATTGATTTTTGGGCAGAGTGGTGCGGTCCATGCAAGTTGATTGGTCCAGTAGTTGACGAATTACACGAAGATTACCAAGGAAAAGCGATTATTGGAAAAGTAAACGTGGATCACAATCCAGAGATTAGTGCTCACTTCGGTATTCGAAACATTCCTACTATTATTTTCATTAAAAATGGTGAAATGGTGGATCGTAGTGTAGGAGCAGTGCCTAAGAATGTGTTGACTGAGAAGTTAGATGCGATTCTTTAAACTGTTGATTATTTCAAAGGAAAGGGGCTTATTTAAGCCCCTTTTTCTTTTACCACTTTTATGGTATTGCAGGTTGATGTCTAATCGATGTTTCTTTGCAATTAAGAATTAATCTAAATAAGAATTATGATAAAAAAATACATTTCGGCAGCTTTGTTCTTAGGAGTTATGCAAGCTGCTAGCGGTCAAAGCGTCATGAAAGATTCAATTATAATCGGATACCCGATGCTTACCATTGAGATTAAAGATTATTATGGTGGTAAAAGTGGGAATATGCCAGCCAAAGATGGCGTGAGGGTTCAAGGAGGCAAGAAATCAAATTTTGTCAATATTCAAGCGCAAAATGTGGATTTGTCATCAAACAATTCCAGGCAGCTTTTCGCTCGTATTCCCGGTATTTCAGTTTGGGAAAGTGATGGAAGTGGAATTCAAGCGGGAGTTGCAACGCGCGGGTTAAGTCCGAATAGATCATGGGAATTCAATGTGCGACAGAACGGATATGATATATCGTCAGATGTTTTTGGGTATCCAGAGGCGTATTATACCCCACCAGCCGATGCTTTGAAACGCATTGAAGTCATTCGAGGTTCTGCTGCGTTACAATATGGTCCACAGTTCGGTGGATTATTAAACTATGTGTTTGATGATGCTCCCGCGCAGGATGGAACAATGACTAAAGTGAGGGAGACTTTTGGTAGCTACGGTTTGTTCAATCATTTTATTTCAACTGGATTAAAAAAAGGTCATTTCTCTCTATATTCATTCTATCACAGAAGATCAGCAGACGGCTGGCGATCGAACAGTGCTTACACCACTCAAACGGGTTTTGTGAAAATGGGGTATCAGATTCGAAATATATTGCAGATGACTTTGGAGGTGACTCACAGTGATTTTGTAAGTCAACAAGCGGGTGGATTAACAGATGCTCAATTCTCAACGAATCCACAACAGAGTTTCAGAGAACGCAATTGGATGAGTAATCCATGGAATGTAGCCAATTTATCTTTTAGCTATCATCCGAATGAACATTGGTTGATGGAATTGAAAACATTCGGAATGCTTTCGCAGCGCAACAGTGTTGGATTTTTACCTTCTGGCGGTATTACCGTGCTGGATGCAGTTGATACGCTAACGAATGAGTTTTCCGCAAGACAAGTTGATAAAGATGAATATACGAATTGGGGGGCAGAACTTCGTCTGCGAAGAGATTACATGCTTTTTAGCAGGAGTCAATCTGTAGTAGCCGGTGCACGTATTTACAACGGAAATACGGATCGTTTTCAAAAAGGAATTGGCACCACGGGACATGCTTATGATATGACCATTACAGATGACGGATATAAAAACAGCTATGACTTCAACACACAGAATGCTGCTTTATTTGCAGAGATTCCAGTATATGTATCGAAGCGTTTTTTGTTTGTTCCTGGAATTCGCTATGAGTTCATTCATGCCAAAACAAGTGGAAGAATGAATTATTCGACTGAGTTGCCCATGCAAGAAAAAACAAGACAACGGTTTTTATTTGGCTTTGGAACAGAGTTTCATATCAATGAAAAGAATGAGGTCTATGCCAACGCCTCTCAGGCATACAGACCAGTGCTTTTCAGTGAATTAATGCCTTCGTCAACTACAGACGTCATTGATCAGAATCTAAAAGAGAGCGCTGGATTAAATATAGATCTTGGAGTTCGAGGAAGTTTGAAGCGTTCACTGCGATATGATTTCAATGTATATCAGATGACCATTAACAATCGCGTAGGGAATTACACCGAAAATGGAGTTCGCTATGTCACCAACATTGGAGCCTCTGAGAGCAAGGGAGTTGAAGCTTATGTAGAATGCGATGTTTTGAAAATTGGAGGTGGAAGAAGTCAATTGCCAACTTCTGTTTCCTTATTTGATGGATTGTTTAAAAGAAGAAAGATGAATTTAAACCCGTTCACATTGGAGGTTTTCGGTTCTATTGCTTACAATGAGTCGGAATATACGTCGTGGTCAGATCCCAATTCGGCCAACGATAGAACTGGGAACGCAGTTGAAAATGCACCGAGAAGAATTCAACGTTTTGGAGCAAATGCGAATTGGAAAGGATTCACATTAACGTATCAGTACAATAAAGTGAGCGACTGTTTTTCAGATGCCCTGAATACGGTCACCCCAACTTCGAATGGAAACAATGGGTTAATTCCAGGGTACCATGTAAGTGATGTTTCTGTGGGATACAAGGGCGAAAAGGGAGGCTTTGTTCAAGCAGGAATCAACAACTTGTTCGATGCAAAATACTTCACTCGTCGTGCAGGCGGATACCCTGGCCCCGGACTTTTACCTGCAAACGGTAGAACCTTGTTCTTGACCATTGGATTTGATATCAAATAGGCTTACTCAATAATCAATTGACCGGTTCCTTGTTGATCGAAGTCAACTTGGGCCGGTTGATTTTTTAGAATCACATTGCCTTTACTTTCAATTTTTACAAAAGCGTATTGTGTTGCTTTTGAGGTAATGGTTTGAAGAGATGAGTTATTGACAAAAACGTAATTACACAATAAATTTTCGCTGTTGATGTGTCCGTAACTATCGTTATACAACTCCGCAACCGCAGTTACACCTGAGAGATATGTATCGCATGCACCGGTTGGTGAATCTAAGGCAATGGTATCTGTTATTAAGTTCAAGAAAACTTCTCCGTTGGCGTGTTTGTTTGTCCAGTGGAGTTTTTGCGATTGAATTGGCGTGGAGCAATCGACGCGAAATGAACTGAAATTATCTACATGATGAATGGAGGAGAAGTAGATGGTGACATGAAAAAGTTGATCGAAAGCGCGAACAAAATTGCACGTGTTTTCATTGGTGATTTTCAATTTATTGTTTTCAACGGTAGCTGAAATTTTATCAATGAGATTGGCTGGACCTTCTACAAGTACTCCACAAAAATTGGTGTCAACAAGTGAATAATGGATTTCATGATGCAATTCAAGTTCATTGAATGAGCTTAAAATGCGAAGCTCTTGGCTTGCCTCACCCGCTTGCGTGAAGCAATCGGGTGCCTGTGGTTTATTGCAAGCCATAAACCCAGTAACGCAAAGCGTTAAGGCAAGCCTAGAAACGATACCCAAATCCAATTTCACCATGATCAGCTTTTGCAAAATGTGTTTTTAATCCTATTTGAACAAAGTAATTTCTGTTTTTCGGTGCATGTCGCAAAAAAACACGCTGATAGACAGGCGTTGTCTCTCGCCAGTGATCGCGCAAATAAACACCCTGCTCAATCCGAACCTGCGTGTTCCCAAAGTATTGAATGAAATGCAGCCCTCCACCAAGTTGCATAACCCGAGAGGCATTCGGTATTTCGCCATCTCTATTCTCCATTAAAACCATTAGAGATCGGTTGTAAATTCCTTCCAAACTAAATCCCCAACCGTGTTTCTTTTTATTGCGAATATCATAACCAATAGAAGCTAGCCAAATTGGGTACTTTGGTCCGTATGGCTCCATTATTTCCTTCCAGCCGTTACTTATGGAAAAATTCCAGTGATGAAATGCTGGAAGTATTGCAATGACTATTTCGGGTTCCACCTGTTTTTTAATATGCTGATTTTGCATACCAAGCGAAATGGCTATGTGATTTGTACCCAAATTAGGCAATTGAAATGCCCCATTGGAGAGATGCGTAATTCTTAATCCCATCACGATCTGTTTCTTTTCAGTTGCAAACAACTGCTGCTCAAAAGCGAGGGACAATGCCGCGTTGAGATGCGAACCCAATACGGGCGATTGATAATTTGAATTTAAATCCCATGTCTTGCTGGTATAACCAATTCCAAATCCCAATGAAAAAAACTTTCGAGTCTTTAAATCGCTTGGTTTGCGTCCTTTGTAAACCGGAAATTTATTCCAAAAACTCAACGTCATTTGGTTTCCCAGGTAATCTGGACTGCCTGTTCGAATAAATGAGAAATCAATTCCTTGATACGGATTACAATATGCTCTTGAGTAGGACCTCTTCTCAACACGCTTCACTAGTTGAACAGAACCTGCCAAGCTATGCGATTGAATTAAAGGATCCATCAAATCATGATGCGGTGCAATAAATCCCCGTTGCAACTGACCATGAATTTGCCATTGTGCATGGATGCCTGTGATACAGAAACAAAAACATACCAAGGCAATGGTTTTCATCACAAATTCTCTTTCAAAAAGTTTGTCATCTTTGAGAATAAATGCAAGCGAGTGTTTCCTCCATAAATGCCATGGTCTTTATTCGGATAAATGAAGAAATCAAATGGCTTGTTGGCATTAACAAGTGCCGTTACCATATCCATTGAATTTTGAACATGCACATTGTCATCAGCACTTCCATGTACCAAAAGAAATTTCCCCTTTAAACTTTTAGCAAAGTTGATTGGCGAATTGTTCTCGTATCCTCCGCTATTTTCTTTTGGGGTACGCAAATAGCGCTCAGTGTATACGCTGTCGTAGTATTTCCAATTGGTAACAGGAGCAACGGCAATCCCGGCCTTGAAGAAATCTGCACCTTTGGTCATGCACAACGAAGTCATGTATCCGCCATAACTCCATCCTTGAATGCCAATTCGGCCAGCGTCAATGTACGATTGCTGCCCTAGGTATTTTGAAAAATCAATAAAGTCGTTGGTTTCATTTTTCCCAAGATTCATGTATGTACTGTGTTTGAAATCGCGACCACGATATTGTGTTCCTCGCGGATCACAGCTAACAACAATGTATCCCTCCTGACAAAGCAGTTGATACCAAAGGTAATTTCTTCCACCATAACTATCTAAAACGGTATTGCTTCCAGGACCGCCGTATATGGCCACCAATACAGGGTATTTCTTCTTTTGATCGAAATTGGCTGGCTTCATGATCCAACAGTTCAACTGATCTCCTGATGAATTTTGAAAGGTAAAGAATTCCTTATTTACAGCGGCGTATTCTTTCAACTTAACCATTAAACTTTGGTTGGTAATTAAGGTGCGTTTCAATTCGCCCTTATTGGTGTAAATCGAAAAAGTAGGAGCAGAATTTGCGCTGCTGTATGTGTGAAGGAAATATTTAAGCCCAGTGCTGAAGGACGCGTCATTGGTGCCCGATGTTGGTGTTAAACAAAGCCAAGCTTGTTTTTTTAATTCTAGGCTGAAGACGTATTTTTTGGTTGCATCAAGCGGAGAACTGAGTCGTTTTGAGAAAGCGGAAAATGCAGCACCGGTTGAGCTGAAATAAACCTGATTTGATTTCTCGTCGATTCCATAAAAATCAATGATCTCCCAGTTACCTTGGGTTAAAGCTTTTTCAGTTTTCTTTGTTAAATCAATTTGATACAAATGAGCATACCCACTTTTTTCACTGGTATAAATCAAGCTGTTGCTCGAAGTTAAGAATTGAATGTTGTCATTTACATCAATGTACGTGTTCGACTTCTCTTCCATTAAAACCGCTGTAGGCCATTTGTCTGAACCTTCTACACGAATGGGAGCGGTTAATTCATACACCAAATGATTTTGGTGGCGATTCATTTTTTGAATCAACAGTTGATTCGCTTGTTTTCCCCATTTAATTCGAGGAATGTATTCGAATTCTTCCGAGGTTTTTTCAACCCAGTAATTCTTACCTGAAGACATTTCAAAAATGTGAATACTCACATCTGAATTTTTCTCACCGGCCTTCGGGTATTTGAATTTGTAATTGTACGGATACAATTCACCGAAAATATCCATTCCAAATTCGGGAACTAGTTCTTCATTGAATTTATAATATGCCAACATGGATCCGTTTACATTCCAATACAATCCGCGATCAAAACCAAATTCTTCTTCGTAGACCCAATCTGTGGCCCCGTTAATAATGGCATTTGTTTTACCATCATAAGTGACTTGTAGCTCCTTCTTTGCAGCAATGTCATAAATGAAAATATTGTTATTTCGAACGAAAGCAATTTTCTTTTTATCTGGTGATATGGTAGCCAATCGTTGTTTTCCATCTGCGAAATTGGCAATGGGTGCAGTTTCACCCGTTTGCAGATTATGCACGTAATAATTGGCTTCTGAACTCCAACGGTAGATTGATTGGCGATCAGTTTCAATTAGAAGCATGGTTTCATCGGCATTGAATGAGTAGTTGTCGAACGAAGAAATAGCTCCCTTGAATATTTTTTTAGCATTTGTAATTTCTGCAAGTGTATCACCAGTAGAGAAACTGCATTTGATGATGGTCAAGCCATTGAGGTCAGAGTCTTTCAAGTCTGAAAAGGTTTCACCGTCATTCATTGAATTGAATCCGCCCAAATAGTCAGTGTTGAATTCTCGACTGTTCCAAATGAGTTCATTGGTAAATTTTTTCTGAGCCAAGGTGTTCAGAGAAAGGGCCAAAAGGCCTATGAGGAAAAGGTTGTTTTTCATAATTTAAATCAGTGCCGAAAGATAAGTTGAACATGAATTCATTCGTTAATTTGCAGCATGAAAATAATAGGCCAAATTGTAGTTTTATCTTTTTTATTTGTATCGTGTGCATCGGAGTTGACTTTTACAACTCTTCCTGTAACCACCGAACCGGGACCCATTCAGTACGAGAAAGAAAAGCATTTGAAGAATATTCATCAGTTGACTTACGGTGGAAACAATGCCGAAGCTTATTGGTCGCCCAACGGTCATGAGCTGATATTTCAGAGTGACAATGGACGCTGGGGGGTAGGTTGTGATCAAATTTTTGTTCTTGATGTAGAAGCGAAGGCCGATAGTTCGAAACGAAAATTGGTGTCAACAGGTAAGGGAAGAACGACATGTTCTTGGTTTATGCCGAATGGAAAATCGTTTATCTATGCATCAACCCATGAGGGTGGTGAAAGTTGTCCGCCTCCTGTCCCAAATACAGGAAAATATGTTTGGCCATTGTACTCATCTTATGACATTTATGTCGCCAACATGCAGGGCGAAATTGAAAAGCAAATGACCCATGAGCCGCGGTATGATGCTGAAGCAACGGTGAGTCCAAAAGGAGATAAAATTATTTTCACATCGCTTCGGAATGGAGATCTTGATTTGTACACCATGAACATGGATGGGAGCGAAGTGAAACAGATTACTTTTGATTTGGGTTATGATGGGGGTGCATGTTTCTCTCCTGATGGTAAAAAAATTGTTTGGAGGGCATCAAGACCTCGAACCAAGGAAGAAATTACTGCCTATAAAACGCTGTTGGAACAAGACATGGTTGAACCTTCGAATTTAGAAATATGGGTTGCTGATGCAGACGGTTCCAATGCGCATCAGGTTACCAATTTAGGGAATGCCAATTGGGCACCAACGTTCACTCCGAATGGACAAAAAATTCTATTTTGTAGCAATCACGCAAGTACGAGGGGTTTTCCTTTCAATTTGTTTTTGGTGAATCTCGATGGAACTGCATTGGAACAAGTGACCTTCGACACCGAATTTGACTCATTTCCTATGTTTTCGCCAGATGGAAAGTATTTGGTATTCTGCAGCAATAGACACAACGGCAGAACGCGCGACACCAATATTTTTGTAGCAGAGTGGGTAGATTAACCTTCAAAGGTTATTGACACTACAAATGCCCGTGTTTTGAGCTTTTCTAAAGGTGCGGAATAGCGCGTGTTTTCTTGCAATAAAACATTTTTCAAGCCCATGCTGGTTTTGAATTCAATTCCAAATTTGAAATAAGGGAGAAAGAAATCAAATCCGCCACCTGCTTCAACGGCATAATCTGTTTTTGTAAGTTTTAAAACCAACTGTTGAGCCACGTTATTGTCTACATCTTTCTGTGACTGCATATCTATCGCATACTTTCCTCCAATTAAGGCGTAAGCAGCGAAATTATTCGTACGATTCGTGCGAAATTTTGTTATGATTGGAAATTCTAACCACACCGATGAAACAGGTTTCAATTGTGTATCTACTTTTCCATTGGGTTTCAAGAAGGAGTAACTTAATGTTCGGTCTTGAAATGAAAGCCCTGGTACAAATCTGAAGTTAATATTGGGTAGGGGATTGTAAGATGCTAAGATGGCTAAATTAAATCCGGCTTGTGGCACATTGGTAATGGCTAATAAAGAATCAGAAAAACCAAAGTCGGGCTTGTAGTCCAAGAAAAAAGAGGACTGATTTCCGCTCAACGCAAAACCAAAATGATATTTTCTTAAATCGAATCGTTGCAAATTTTGAGCTCCTCCAACTCGCTTTTGCGAGAAAGCAGACACGCCTAGAATTGCAATAATGAAAGTGAGAAAAAGCTTTTTATTCATTTGATTCTTTGAGAAGCAAGGTTCTGAAAATCCAGGGGACAACAATGCTATAAACGAGTCCTGCTAAAAATATTGCCATGCCACCAAAAGTAAGTAAATTACGAATAGAGGTTTTTTCATTGATGGTACCTAGCTTTTCCTGATAAATTTCTTCTTTGGTTTTGTTGGCAAAATTTGTATTTTCTTGACGAATGGTTTTTAAATTGTTTTCATCGTTCAAGAAATTTGTTAGTTCTTGTTTGCTTCTTTCTTTCTCATTGTCTAGTTCATTGAAAGTGGCGTAATAAATTCCCATACTCAATGAAATAACAACGGTATACGCCAAGGCTGTTTTAGCAGCTAGTTTCAGGTCGTCCCAATACGTTCTTACTTGGGGACCTTGGTTGTATGTGAAATAGATCGCAAGGAATATTGCACCCAGCAACAAGAGTAAATTAGAGAGAACTCCAACAGGCTGTGACGACCAATAGGAGAAGTCATTGACAAATCCGGCTACAACTCGAACAATGAACCATAGGGTTCCGAGTCCAAGTGTTACAAGCCAAATTTTATTCGTTGTCATTATGAATTCATTGTTACCAAAAACTCCTCATTTGATTTCGTGCGTTCTATGCGGTCTTTCACGAATTCCATAGCCTCAACTGGATTCATATCGGCCAAGTGTCTTCTTAAAATCCACATGCGCTGTAAGGTGTCTTTGTCTTGCAATAAGTCTTCTCTTCTTGTACCTGAGGATAAGATGTCAATTGCTGGGAAAATTCTACGGTTGGAAATACGGCGATCCAATTGAAGTTCCATATTACCTGTTCCCTTGAATTCCTCGAAAATAACTTCATCCATTTTACTACCTGTATCTACCAAAGCGGTAGCAATGATGGAAAGTGAACCTCCGTTTTCAATTTTCCTTGCAGCTCCGAAGAAGCGTTTTGGTTTCTCCAATGCGTTAGCTTCAACACCACCCGAGAGTACCTTTCCACTTGATGGAGCAACGGTGTTATAAGCGCGCGCCAAACGTGTTATGGAATCAAGTAAAATACATACGTCGTGACCACATTCAACCAATCGTTTCGCTTTTTCAAGAACAATGTTGGCAATTTTTACGTGACGTTCTGCTGGCTCATCGAACGTAGAAGCAACCACTTCACCTTTCACGCTGCGCTTCATATCTGTAACCTCTTCTGGACGTTCATCTATCAAGAGCACAATTAAATATGTTTCAGGATGATTTTGAGCAATAGCGTTCGCAACATCTTTCAATAAAGTGGTCTTTCCTGTTTTTGGTTGCGAAACAATCATGCCTCGTTGACCCTTTCCAATTGGCGAGAACAAATCCATGATACGCATGGAAACATTGTTGTTGTTATCTGCCAATCTGAATCGTTCATTTGGAAATAAAGGAGTCAAAAATTTGAATGGAACACGATCACGAACCCACTGCGGATCGCGTCCGTTTATAATATCAATTCGAATTAGGGGGAAGTATTTTTCGCCTTCTCTTGGCGGACGAATGGCACCACGAATGGTATCACCCGGTAGCAATCCGTATGATTTAATTTGTTGTTGAGAAACGTAGACATCATCTGGAGAGTTCAAATAGTTAAAATCTGAAGATCTCATAAAGCCGAATCCGTCGGGCATCACTTCCAATACCCCTTCCGCCATAACTAATCCATCGAAATTATATCCGTGCTCATCAGGCATACCTCTTCTCGAGCGGTCAGGACGAACAACAGAAGATTCATTTTTCGATTCTTCGTTTTCCTGATTTTGTTCTCTGTTCTGAGGTCTGTTGTTTTGATTTTGTTCACGGTGACGGTTAGGTCTGTCTTGTCTTTCTGATCTGTCTTGTCTTTCTGGTCTATCTTGACGATCCTGATTGCGCTGCTGGAAACGATTGTTGTCTCTGTTTTCTGATCTGTGGGAATGTTGCGATTGACCTTCAGATGGTGATTCAGCTTTCGCCGCTTCAGAATGTGATTCAATTTGAGTTTCAACAGGAGCTTCTTCGCTTTTTTCTTCCTTCGGAGCAAATGGCTTTCGCTCTCTTCTTTTGCGTTCAAATTTACCTTCACTGTTGTTTTCAGCCGGTGAACTTGTTGAACTTTCTGTCTCTTGCTGCGAGACTGAAGTTGCAGGTTCCGAAGATGTTTCAACTGTTTTCGATGAAACATTTTGTTTGTCTAGGATAGCAAGAACTAGATCTTGTTTTTTGAATTTTTCTAGGTTTGTAATACCCAATGACTCTGCTGTGCTCTTTAACTCGGCCACTTTCATGGCGTTCAACGCAATAATATCTAACATGTAGGAGTGATTTTTCTTTAGTGAGATGGAAAGACAGAATGTTTTTTCCGCTGCAATTGTACAACAACTTTTGTTTAGTTCGAACCCTTGTGCAAGATTTCTTTAACACTTTTTGCAATGTTACTCGCAATTTTTTCAGTGGGAATGTCATTTTCGTCGCCACCAAAGGGATCTTCAATTTCCTCAGCAATAAGTTCCAAGCTAGCGAGAACGTAAAAGATAAATATGGAAAATGGAATGACATACAATCCAAGAATGGGACTGAATACAAGGGGAAGGGTAAGTATGTATGTAAGAATAAACTTTCGTAAAAAAGAGCTATAAGAATAGGGAATAGGTGTATTTTTTATGCGTTCACAGATACCACATACTTCGGCATAATTTCGAATTTCTTGATCCAATAGAAGTAGGTCAGTACTTGAAATAAGTTCCTCTTTTTTTAAGTCAATAACTTCCTTATGAATTTGACTCATAATGAAATTGGGTTGGTGTGTGATGTGACGTGGAATACCCAAGTCTTCGGGGATTTCATTCGATAAAGCCAAACGTGTTTCTTCGGAGTACAAGTGGAATGCAAGACTTTTCGGGTAATAAGCAATTAAGTTGATGAGACTTCTGCGTTGATTCTCCGCATTTTTTGGAAGCAGAGCATTCAATTTCGAAGCTAGATTGCGAGAGCTGTTAACCAAGCTTCCCCAAGCTTTGCGTCCTTCCCACCAACGATCATAAGCTGTATTGGTTCGAAAAACAAGCAGAAGCGACATGACAAGTCCCAAAATGGAGTGCAAAATATTCAATTTTGTAATGGTGTTGTTTGCGTCCATCTTGAGATAATCATGCTCAATCCAATGCACTGCATAACAGTATATACCAAGCAACAGAATAAACCAGAATAGTTTTCTAAATGTGTCTGACTTGTGAAAACTGAATACCAGTTTTATCCAATCGGTTGGCTTGTAACTTATCATATTTGATTTAATAATTTATTCCATTTTTCTTGAAAAGTGGTTTCTGAATATTGCGTCTGGAAACGGTTGGCATTGAACAGACCAGCCTCATTTCGGAGAGCGTCATTGTTAATGAGTTCAAGCATTTTTGTTGCAAGTTCAGTCACATTTTGTGGTTCGAATAGTCTTTCTGGTTGATTCAATAATTCCGGAGTTGCTCCCGAGTTGGTTCCCAAAATGGCTAGACCATGAGCCATTGCTTCAATGGTAACTGTACCAAATGTCTCTGAGATACTGGGTAAAACAAAAAGATCAATCGATTCGTAAACGGCGTGTATATTCTCTTGATAGGGTATAAAAAAGACACGATCGGCGAGTTGGTTTTCATTGACAAAAAGTTGCAATGCATTGGCATATTCGTCGCCTTCCTGAAATGTAGTGTCGCCTATAAAAATGAGATTCCAATCTGTTTCTTTCGATATGGATTGAAACGATTTGAGAAGAGTGAATTGATCTTTCTTCGGGTCTAGACGGCCAACACAACCAATTCGTTTTTTGGATTGAGGTATACTGAATTTTTCAAATAGTGATTGCTTTACAGCTGTACGCTCTGGAATTTTTGTTTGAAGTGGAATGACATACAGTTTCTCTCCAGGCACATGCGTATACTTGATGACTTGTTCTTTCAGGGTATTCGAAGTGCAAACCCAAGCATTAATCTGTGAGAATCGAATGCGATGTGGAATGGATTTCTTGGGTCCATTCAATTGCATGGCTTGGTAATAAATGACTTTGAATTGGGGGTATAAAAAATGGGTGATTCCCATGATGGAAATATCTCGTGGGTCTCGAAAAATACAATGGGTGATTGTATGAAATTGAAATTGTTTGCGAAGTTTCAAAGCACTTGAAAGGTCGGCGTAGCGGTTGTTCCGTTTAACATAACAAGTGCGAATCTGATGTTGTTCTGCGTATTTGGAAAACGATGCGTTTTTCAAACCAAAAGCAATTACATCAAATCCCATAGTTTTAAGCTGTATAGCCAGTTCAATGCTGTTTTTTTCTAAGCCGCCCCAACTTTCAGAGCTGCAATAAATGGCAATGTGAAATTCAGAAAAAGGCTTACTCATCGAATACATCTAAAAGCATCAAGGCTTCTGTTAATTCACCGGCAGCTTTAAAGTCTTTATTCGATTTGGCCAGTTTCAATCCCAATTGATACGTTTCAATGGCGGCTTCCGGTTTTTTCAGCTGTTCTAAAATTTGACCCAGTCTGTAATACGTGGGCAAATATTCGGGCTGTTTGATACAGAGATTTGATAGTATTTTTTGAGCTTCATCAAATTGTTCTAATTTCTCGTATTCCAAAGCGGAGGCATAGTGAAGAAAGGGGTCTTCCGCATGCGTTTCAAGCATTTTTTGAATCTGATGAAGTCTTTCTGTGCTCATTTATTCAGAGACTACTGAGGCAGATATTCCACGATCATGCAAAGCCGTGCACATGGCATTCATTTCGTCGAGCTCTCCTGATTTAACTACCGTTTTCCCAGTTGTATGAATGAGCAAAGCACATTGTTCTGCTTGAATCCACTCATGCTTACAGATGTGCATGAGAGAACGAATGACGTGATCAAATGTATTCACATCATCATTAAATACAAGAAGTTGAAACTTGGTTTCCAGTAATTCAAGCAAATCTGCTTGTTCTTGAGTTTGGGTCTGAGAAAACAATTGCATGACACAAAAATAGAACTAAATTTTATTTGTATTTGCATCTCGTTTTTAGGATTATTTTTGACTTATGGACAATTCGAAGATTAGACTGTTGATTGTTGAAGATGATTTGCTTGTTCGCACGGCGCTTGAAATGATTATCAGCGAAATGGGACATGAGGTAGTAGGAAGCGTTGAAAATGCCGTTGATGCGCTTTTTGAATTCACTTCCAAACGCCCAGATGTGATTATTTGCGACATAGGATTGAAAGATAAGGTCAACGGCATTGAGCTTACCCGAAAGATGAACATGTTGAAAAAATGCCCTGTCATTTTTTTAACAGCCTATGACAATGAGGAGATGTTTAATCAAGCCAAAAAAGTGGCTCCATTGGCGTTTATTCCGAAACCCATTGAGCGTCCTATTTTAGAGAGAACCATTGAGTTAGCTGCTGCACATGCTATGGAAGATGTTGGATTTGTGGTGAACGCGTTACCTGTTGAAGGCTGTTTGTACACGCGCGTTGGAAATAAATTGAAAAAGATAGCCATCTCAGATATTGAACATGTTGAAGTAGATGGCAAGTATTGTTCGCTTGCGGTTTCGGGTAGATTAATCAATTGCAAAATATCATTGCGTGATATCATAGAAAAACTTCCCAAGCAAGAATTCGTTCAAATCTCCAGAAGTTCAATTATTAATTTGAATTTCATCATTGACATTGACCTTGCAAATCAGGCGGTTCACTTGCCATCAGGTGAAATTTCTATTGGTAGGAATTTCAAAGATGGTCTACTCAGTAGATTAAATCTGATTTAACGACGCTGTTTAAATAATTCGAATTGACTAGGAACTGGCTTCGTAGGCCAGTTGTTGTTATTCAATTCAACATCAGCGGTCTCCAAATAGGGGTCAAGTGTTACGGTTTTTACGGGTTGGTGAAAACGAAATACTTTACTCACAATAGGCTCGTTCATCTTCCATATTTCAGCTGGAATTTTAACATCGCTTTTCGATCCATCAGCAAAAGTGAATTCAAAAATGAGAGGCATTAATAATCCTCCTAAATTTTCAACTTGAACTTCATAGAAATAATTGGGTTCATTCAAAAGCTTTTGTTCCTCAGGTGTCAAAGATTTTTTGAATTCTTCATACTTCTTCTTCATTTCATCGGTCACCAAATACGGGTTATCGTCATTGTATTTGTCTCGAGTTGCAGGATCTTGCTCAACCACCGGAACAATTCCAGCGGCTTTGTCGCGCATGATTGAAATATCTGCTGGTTGACCCTCATTGGTTTTTTTCAAAAGAGACATCATGAGCTCGGGGTCTTGGGTGTTCAAGGTGAATTCTTTCACAGATTTCAAGGCCATGTCGCAGTGCTCAGTGGTATAAAACCATCCTCTCCAAAACCAATCTAAATCAACAGCACTTGCATCTTCCATGGTTCTGAAAAAATCTTCAGGAGTAGGATGCCTGAATGCCCATCTGCGGCAATATTCTTTAAACGCGTAATCAAACAATTCCCTTCCCATAATGGTTTCGCGAAGAATATTCAATCCCGTTGCAGGTTTGCCATACGCATTATTTCCAAATTGATAAATGCTTTCAGAATTGGTCATGATTGGCGACATTTTGGTTTTGTCTCCTTTCATGTAATCTACAATATTTCTTGCAGGTCCTCTGCGAGCAGGAAATTCTTGGTCCCATTCCTTTTCTGCCAAATACTCACAAAATGTATTCAAGCCTTCATCCATCCATGTCCATTGACGCTCATCGCTATTGATAATCATGGGAAAGAAATTGTGTCCCACTTCATGTATGATGACACTGAGCATGCCGTTCTTGGTGTTTTCACTGTATGTACCATCTTCTTCAGGTCGTCCACCATTGAAGCAAATCATCGGATACTCCATTCCAATCCATTTCGCATGAACACTAATGGCAACAGGGTAGGGGTAGTCAATGGTATGAGCACTGTATGAACGCAAGGTATGCGCTACCACACGCGTGCTGTACTGCTCCCACAACGGGTTTCCTTCTTTTGGATAGAAGCTCATTGCCAAGGGTTTCTTGCCGTTGATGTCTACCATTTGTGCATCCCAGATGAATTTTCGTGAGGAGGCAAACGCAAAATCACGAACGTTTTCAGCTTTGAATTTCCATGTTTTCGTAGTCTTTAATTTGTTTTTTTCGCGTTCAATGGCTTCTGCTTGTGTGCAGATAATTACAGGAGAATTGCTTGTTTTGGCCTGATTGAATCTTTTCAATTGTTCTGCGGTCAATACATCTTTTGGGTTTTGAATAACACCAGATGCAGCAACAACGTGATCTGAAGGTACCGTTAGGTTTACCTCATAGTTTCCAAAGTCGAGTGTAAATTCACCCGAACCAAGGAATTGCTTGTGTTGCCAACCGCTGTAATCCATGTATGCGGCCAATCTTGGGTAGAACTGAGCTATGGTGTACAGGTAGTTTTGGTCTTTTTCGAAGTATTCGTATCCGCTTCTTCCACCTAATCGCATGCGATCATTGATGTTGTAGTTCCAATGAATTTGAAATGAATAGGTTTGTCCGGGTTGAATGGCTTGAGGTAAGTCAATGCGCATCATGGTTTGATTTACCACGTAGCTCAATGGTTTATTTGCAGCATCAACCACTTTGGTCAGCTTGAATCCACCGTCGAACCAAGGTTCCAAATCTATGAGGTCATTGGTTTGCATTTGGTTCGTGATTTTCATTTGCTCAATTTGACTTGAGGTGCTGTTCTTCGCCATGATGTTTTGATCAAGCTGAATCCAGAGGTATACCAAAACATCTGGTGAGTTGTTGTGGTATGTAATGACTTCTTCCCCGAACAACTTTTGATTTTCATCGTCTAAGATTAAATTCATCTTGTAGTCAACCTGTTGTTGCCAGTATTCTGCACCAGGCGCGCCACTTGCGGTTCGGTATGTATTGGGCGAAGCCAATTCGTCCGGTCCAAGTTGACGGAATTTGTCGTTCCAAGCGTTGACTTGAGGTTGGGCGAATGCACTGAAGTGCACGAGTGCTAGTGCACAAACAAGAATAATTCGATTCATAGTTTTCAAAAATAATAGAATGATTGAAAGTCGAGCGCGATTTTTTTGCTTTCTAGAATGGATAATTTTTTATTCTGCCAATGGTGCAATGGAACTATTCCATCAACTGCATTGATAAAAAAGATTTCATCGGCTTCATTCAGATGGGAAATGTTCAAGTTCTCAACATGGTATTCCTTGTTCTGAAACCGGAGCATATGTTCCAAGGCCGACATGGCGCAGCTTTGAACCCCGCCAGCATTTTTTTTAGGAATATTTAATTTGCCATTGGAAAGAACAGCAAAGGCGTGCCAGCAAGCATCTGCGGCAACTCCCTGTTCATTTAAAGCAATTCCTGTATCCCATTTCCTTTTTTTACATTCATTCGCCATAGCTATGTAGTGCAGCGCATTGAGCGTTTTGTACGAAGCAAACGGATTTTTAGAATACAAGGTGTAATCAAGACACCCGCTATGATCAAATGTTTTGGTGGGTGAAAATTGAAAGTCTCGAATGGTCATTGCAAAATGAATGATGCTATTTTCATCTGCGAGATAATTTCCCGAACCTTCCCGAAAAATTTGAATTCGAACTATGGCCTGTTGCAATTGATTGCTGGAACATAGCATAGAAAGATTATTTTCTAGATCTTGGTAGTTGAATGGTAAAATGAAGTTGAACATTTTAGCCGCCTCATTCATTCGTCTCCAATGAAATTCAAGCAAGGGAGCTTTCAATTTGTGAATGCGAATGGTTTCAAAAAAACCTTCGCCATATCGGAAGCCTCGATTGGTATTGAGATTGAGCGTTATCTCAGGTTCATTTACAAGATTGCCATTCCAAATTACTTGCATAGGTTCTTGACATATTGCAGTAAATCGCCATTTTTTTCCATTTGAAATCCTTTCACACCTGCCGTCTCTGCGCATTGTACATCACGCTCCCGATCACCAATCATGAAGCTATGATTTTTGTCGTATCCGTACTTCGCGCAAGCACGTTCTACCCATAATCCATGTGGTTTTCGTGAAATGGAATTGCAAATATCTGGATGATGAACGCTGTAATAAATATCACGAATCTCAATTTCCTTTTTGGCGCATTCACTGCGTAAGAAGGCATGAATGCGATCTACTTCTTGTTTGCTGTAGAGGCCTTTTGATACACCTGCCTGATTCGTGACAATAACAATTTCATATCCCAAATCTTGAGCATATTTCATGGCATTCAATGCATTGGGAAGCAAGATGAATTCTTCCAATGCATACGTGTAATCGCCGGGGTCGTGATTAATAACACCGTCTCTGTCTAAAAAAAGGGCCTTTTTCATAACGATTTGTTTTTAAGTGTTCGCATGGCAATGAACAATGCAACAATGCAGCAAATTCCACCTGCAAAAAAGGCTGCGCCAGGAAACTTGAATGGAGCAGAGCTCGAGGAGAATACAGAGAATAAACCGGTCATGACCAAAGGTCCTATGAAAGAAGTGATGCTAATCAAGGAAGACAATGTACCCTGCATTTCACCTTGTTCATTCAAAGGAACTTGCTTACTAATAATAGACTGCAATGCAGGCGTGGCTAATCCTCCAAGGCAATATGGAACAAGAAATAAATACATCATCCATCCACTGGTTGCAAAAGAAAAGAGAAAGAGTCCTACAGTAGAGAAAATCATTCCTACTAAAATTGACTTTTTGTCACCTAATGATTTGCTGGTGTACCTAATGAGCCCTCCTTGAACCAAGGAAACCAAGACACCTACAGCACCTAAGGAATATCCAATATCATCAGCATTCCATTGAAATGCGAATTTTCCGAAGAAAGACCATGTGCTTTGCACACTAAACCCAGCCAGATAAAGGAAGAAAAAAGCAATGAATAATCCAATTAAACCGCTGTGTTTTGAAAGATTTTTTAGAGAAGAAAAGGGGTTAGCCCGCTTGAGTTCAAATGGTCTTCTGTTTTCTTTCGGATGTGATTCCGGTAAAATAAAAAATCCGTATGCTAGATTGAGTAAAGAGAGAATGGCAGCTGCAACGAAAGGGTAGTGGGGCTCTAGGTTTCCTAATATTCCTCCAATGACAGGACCTAAAATGAAACCAAGACCAAATGCCGCTCCCATCATTCCAAAATTTTGAGCGCGTTTTTCCGGAGCTGAAATATCTGCAATGTAGGCTTGAGCCACACTGAAACTGGCTCCCATGATTCCGCTTACGGCCCTACCTATAAAAAGCCAAATCATATTGGGAGCAAAAGCCATGAGTAAGTAATCCAGTCCAAGACCGAGAAGAGAAAGCAAAATAATTGGTCTTCGCCCGTGCGCATCGCTTAGAGCACCCATGATTGGAGCGAAGAAAAATTGCATAAGGGCATATAAACCCACCAACCAGCCACCCCAAACGGCAGCACCACTTTCATCGGTTCCGGTTAAGTTTTGAATTAAGTTGGGAAGAACGGGAATAATGATTCCAAGACCAATTACGTCAACAAGTAACGTAATAAAAATAAAAAGCATACCTGCTGGTCGAGTCGATTTCATTTTTTAGTTTTCGGTCTTTAACCGTGCTGTTTTTAAATAATTCCCTACAAATGCTTTTCCTGTAAATCCGAAATCAGCCACTGCCAGGAATATCATTTCTTCATCTGAATCATTCTGACTTTGATGCATACTCCATCTTGGAATAAATACAATACTTCCCGCCTGAACTGGAATTTTTTTATCGTCGATTAGAACATGGCCCTTTCCTGAGAAAAAAACAAAAACAGTCTCGTGAGCATGTTTGTGTAACTCATTGTTTTTTTTCGGTGCGACATGAACAACGCGCGGATCCAATATTTCAAGAGGAAAAGGAATACGATTGACCGAAAAATCAATATTCAATTTATCATTCACATTGCGGTACAATTCTTCATTGAATTTTGTAAAGGCATTTTCAACAAAAACTTGATTTTCATCGGCAGGAGTCAATGAAATTTTTGCGTTTACATCGGCAAATAATTGTTTTGTTCTTTTGAAACAAATGTGGTCAAATATTTCTTGAGACAAGGACTCGTTTTCTTCGAAAGTTAGATCCGTTTTCAGTGCGCCTTGAATCCAGGAAAGCTGGAGAATAAGATCTAGATTCTTATCTAGACTTGGCAACATTGAAATGTTTGTCTGTCCCTCCATGTACAGAAGTCTACATGTTTCTACCAGTTGCAATTCAGAATCTGTTAAATGGCCATTGAGGATTGCTGTTTTTATGGGATTCATAATGCAATGAAATGAGTGGTTTCAAGATGCAGTTCACTCCAGAATTTAGCGCGTAAATCAAGAGCTGTTTGCATGCCTTTTTTTAACATGTGCAAACCATTTTCATTTTTTTGAACAAGTTCTTCTGAAATGCGAAGAAGGGTTTTACCATGTTCATCGTCAACTTCAGTATGAAGCGGAAAGAACACATACTCTTCTAGTGTAAGTTGGGTGTGTTTTTCAATAGCTGAAATGATGCTTTTGTAGAAGTGTTTTACTATGGATTCAGTGCCAAGGCCAATGGCTCCAACGGCTTCTAGTTCTGAGCAGTTTTCGAGGTAATTCAGAAAGTTTGTTCGCCAAGAATTTACCGCATTTTGCATTTCCCATGTTTCGTTGAGACAGATGGTAGACTTAAAACGATCAAACAGAACAGGATGAGCAATACCGAGCACCCAGTCTAAATCAATATTTAATTCTTGTAATGCAAGTTGTTCCTCTTCATTCAATTGTCCTGCTTCTTCGCGCAGATTTTCAAGAATTTGCTCCTTATGCTGCGGGTCACTTAATTTGCCAATTACGGCATGGAGATATTTAGGAAACCATGCGCTGTAATGTGCATATTGAGAAGCGAAATAGGCAATTGCTTTGTTCGGGTTATTTGGGAATCCGGCAGACAATTGGTCTAAATACGGATGGTGCACTGCTGAATGTTCTTTCGCTTGGAGTTCTAACTCTTCCATAGCTGATGTTTCAATCATTTTCCTTTATATTGCGGCTAAATTAGCTCGAACCGAGTGAACATTATTGCACATTAATCGTTTTTGTTCATATGAAAATTACACTTATCATTTTGGCCCTGATTCTAACCACTAGCGGTATTGCCTTATTTGCAATGCGCAGTCGTTGGCAAAAACCTGAAAATCTAATTAATACAGAAAAAATGAGCTTTTACGATTTAACTTACACTACCATTGACGGAAAGACGGCATCTATGGCGGACTTCAAAGGAAAATATGTGTTGTGCGTGAATGTGGCTAGCAAATGTGGCTACACACCACAGTATAAACAATTGCAAGCCCTTTATGAAAAGTATCAGGATCGCTTGGTCATTGTAGGATTTCCGTGCAACCAGTTTCTTGGTCAAGAGCCCGGAACAAATGAAGAGATTGTTACTTTTTGTGAAAAGAATTACGGTGTTACATTTCCATTGGCCGATAAATTAGATGTGAAAGGAAAGAATCAACACCCGGTATACCAATGGTTAACAAACAAAACCTTAAATGGTGTTTCTGACGGTAACGTGAAATGGAATTTCCATAAATTTTTAATTTCTCCTTCGGGTGAATGGTTGGGGGAATACGCGTCAGGTGTTGACCCTTTAGGTGATGAAATTACAAGCAAGTTGGTCAAATGATTTGGTTGGAATTAAATGCGTTGGAACAATGGAATGCCCTTTGGAATTCCAACGAAAAATTCATTGTGTTTAAGCACAGTACACGTTGCAGCATAAGTATTGCGGCAGTGGGAAGGTTTGAAAGGCAATGGTCGGAACAAAACGCAACACCTGTTTACCTTTTAGATTTGTTGAATCATCGGGAGATTAGCAATGCAATTGCTACTGATTCAGGAATAGTTCACGAATCACCACAGTGTTTTTTAATAGAAAATAAGCAAGTTTTAGCACAAGCTACTCACTCAGGAATCTTTGCTGAGGAGTTTACAATTTAATTTCATGTCTTATGTCCTGCAATACATAGCGCAGGGCGAGCACTTGCATCAAGATTTCAAGATGCGTGTTGATAGTTCACAAAAGATAGCTCGCTCTCTTGTTGCTTTCGCCAATTCGGAAGGGGGAAGGTTGCTTATTGGAGTGAAAGACAACGGATCAATTTGTGGCATATCGCCCAATGAAGAATTGCACATGGTCATTCGAAGTGCCGAAGAATTTTGTAGACCAGCCTTGCATTTTAATCATCAGTTGTGGAAAGTAGACGGTAAATATGTCCTTGAAATTTCAGTTGAGGAATCAGCCAAAAAACCCATTCAGTGCTTGGTTGATGGCGAATGGATAAGCTATATACGTGTGGCTGATAAAACGTGGCAAGCTTCCAATGTTTGGAATCGCATGCATGCCATTCACGAAGATCAAGGATTCTCAGGAAACTTATTTCAATTTAAAGAGAGAGAATCGCAGCTTTTCGACTTATTGAAGAATCAACAAATGACGTTGAATCAACTCGCTAGGAAATTGAATTTGCCACGACCGGTAATTCTGAATCACCTAGCAAAGCTCATGAAATGGAATATTCTGAGTGAGACCTACATGGAGGGGAAGTTTCTGTACACCCTCGGAAAAACAACTGACTAAAGTCAGTTTTTTTGCTGACAAAGGCAATTCTTTTGCTAGGTTTAGAGCAATTAGATTTGTTTGGTCATGAAAAGTCAATTTGAAAGTATCTTAAATCATGTAAACGAAGGAATCTTAATTGCCAATCGGCATGGAAGAATTCTCCTCGTTAATCCCAGATGCTGTGATCTTTTCGGATATGCTTCTGAGGAGTTGATGAATATGGAGGTGGAATCTCTTATACCAAGAGATAAAAGAGAGAAGCATGTGCAACACAGAGAGGGTTTTAAAAAACATCCTACCAACAGAGGTATGGGGAAGAACATGACATTATATGGACTTCGAAAAGACCTTTCAATTTTCCCAGTAGAGATTTCATTAAGTCATTACGAGTCAGAAGGTGAGACGTTTGTAGTTGCATTTATTATTGATATCTCAGAGCGACTGCTATTTCAGCAAAACCTTGAGAAAATGAATGAGGCTCTTAAAAATTTGAATGAGAGTTTAGAAAAAAAAGTGGAAGAGCGCACCTTGGTTCTTCAAGAGGCATTAAATGATTTGGAAAAAAGCCGTGATGAATTGGAGAAAAGTTGGATGAAAGAGAAAGAGTTGCATGAGATGAAATCGAGATTTGTTTCAATGGCATCGCATGAATTTAGAACTCCGCTCACGACTATTTTAAGTTCAGTTTCTTTGCTTTCAAAATATACGGGTGAGGAACAAGAAGAATTAAGGCTGAAACACATTACACGAATTAAAAACTCGGTATTTACATTAACAGATACACTGAATGATGTTCTATCATTGGGGAAGTTAGATGAGGGAAAAGTTGAAGTTCAAATTGAAACCGTTAACATGCATGACTTTATTTATTCTAGTCTTGATGAAATAGAATCTTTACTCAAACCAAATCAGAAGTTTGAAGTGAACACATCAAAAAATTTATGGTGTTCTGCAGACTTATCATTACTTCACAGTGCCTTCATAAATATTGTTTCTAATGCCATTAAGTTTTCTTTCGAGGATGAACCCATTCGAATAGTCGCTCGTTTGCGCCAATCGCTCCATGGTGATTCTTTGGTTTCTTTATCTGTTACGAATAAAGGAATTGGCATTCCTAGTGAAGAGCAAGAAAAATTGTTTGATCGGTTTTACAGAGCAAAAAATGCAGGGAACATTGAAGGTACTGGGCTAGGATTGAGTATTGTAAAAAGATGCTGTGAACTGATAGGAGCAGACATTGAATGGCAAAGTGAAGAAAATAAAGAGACCACATTTACATTGCTTATTAAACATGAACATGAACATGAATGAGAAAATATTAGTTATTGAAGACAACGCGGAAATGCGTGATAATATCTGTGAAATTTTAGCAATCGCAGGATATGACGTGTCACAATCGGAAAATGGGAAGTTGGGTGTTGAGGAAGCTTTGAAGAATAAGCCTGATCTTATTTTATGTGATATCATGATGCCTCAATTAGACGGATACAGTGTGCTGAATAGATTGTCACAATCAGAATCCTTAGTCGGTGTGCCTTTTATTTTCTTAACTGCGAAAGCGGATCGTTCAGACATGCGTAAAGCCATGGATTCAGGGGCCGATGATTATATTACCAAACCTTTCGATGACCTTGATCTTCTCAATGCAGTTAAGAGTAGACTTGAAAAAGCAAAACGGGTCAAAGGAATCTCGAAAGAACCACTTACCGGTTTACAACAACTTATGGCCGAAGTAAAAGGTTTGATAGATATTGAAAAAGTAAGCGAGCACGCTCAGCATAAAAAATTTAAAAAGAAAGAGACTGTTTTTTCAGAGGGCGATGATGCTTTGGGATTGTATTTTTTGAAGTCTGGAAAAGTGAAGGTTTTTAAATCTCATGAAATTGGAAAAGATTTTATCATTCACCTTGTGCATGAAAATGAATTCTTCGGATATCTTCCTTTGCTAACCATGGAGTCACATACAGCATCAGCGGAAGTTCTTGAAGATGCAGAGATTATTTTCTTTCCGAAATCAGAATTTTATCAACTATTGAATGGAAGTGTTGAGGTGATGAAGGAAGTGATTGCGTTATTAAGCAATCGGGTTCGTGATGAACAAGAACGACTCATGAATTTAGCCTATAGTAGCGTTAGGAAAAGAACCGCAGAAGCCTTGTTGTTGTTGAAACAGAGGTATACAAAGGGCGAGGAGAATTTCTCCATTGCCATAGCAAGAGATGACCTGGCCCGTATTGTAGGAACTGCCACTGAGTCGCTGATACGAACTTTGAGCGATTTCAAACAAGAGAATTTAATTAGTATAGACGGCTCACGAATTACCATCATCAGTGATCATAAATTGAATCACTTACGTGGTTAATGACAAGATGAATCATACATTGTACTGCAGCATGATTTTTCTGATGTGCTTGGACTTAAAAAGGGTATACCTAGATTTGCCCCTCTCAGAATAAACAAAATGCCAAGAAGAAGAAAGGTGTAGCGAATGGTTTTTTCTTTTTGAAAAAAGCGATGTTTGGAAAGCTTCAGTTTTAAACTTTGTAAAAAAATAAGCAGGGGAGATGTGCCTAAACCGAATAGAGTCATAAAAAGAAAGCCTTGCCAAAAGCCGCTGTAATGGGTGGTCATTGCCAAAGCCATGTAAACAAGTCCACACGGAAGAATGCCGTTCAATAGTCCCAGAAATAAGCGAGAAATCCATTGCGTTTGATTGAACAGTTTTGCAAATGGTCTTCGAATCAGGTTCGTGGTTTTTTGAACTGAATTTCCAGCAATGTTCAGTTGCTGAACGAAAAAGACAAGCACTAAAATGATTCCACTGAGCAAAGCTGGCCAGGCCCCTAGATCTTTGGGGAATATTTGTTTTCCTATTGTTCCAATTGTTCCGCCCATAAGTGCATAGGTCAAAATTCTTCCAAGGTGATAAAGGAGTATTTCAAATCGCTTCGAAGATTTATTCCAAGGAATGCTTAAAACAATTGGACCGCACATGCCAACGCAATGCAGACTTCCTGTAATGCCCATTAAAAATGCAGCTATAATTAAATCAAGGTACATGCAGAAGTCCTAGTTTTTCCTCGTGATAGTAATTTTCTTTTTCAATTGTGAAACGCACTTCACAATTGAATCTTTCCGGTAAATGCTCATTCAGAGGAATTGCAAAGTGTGATAGCTTGGTTTGAGGTAGTTGAAGAAACAAATCGAATTCGCTGTTGCTAGGGCAATACAAGTGTATTTCTCCAAATTGTATAGTATCTAGTTCTGATGGAAAATCAATGATTAGCGAGTCTTTATTCAGTTCGAATTGACAGGTACGTGCCAATGAATTGTAATTGTTTATCTCATTGATTCGGTCTTGATGCTTCAGTTCCTTTTCGTAATATCCCGTTTCAACCAATTCTATTTTTTCAGTACTTGACTTAAATACCAACGTCAATATTCCAGTCATAAATAGACCGTAAATAAGAATGATTTTCCATCCCCAATTCATTGTTGTTTTTTATTAAATGGTCCAATAAAAACTAATTTTTCAGTAGTGAGTTTTTTATTGTTCCCGTAAAATTCTACGGTGAGGTTGTTGCGTTGTTCAGGAAGTTCATTAGCGGGAATTGTAATGATTAACTCACCATCTTTCATTTCTCCAGGCGCCAATGTTTGCCGATGTCCGATCCAATTGAACTGCGCATTTTTTCCCACAATGCGGTATTCAAAGTGAAGCGTGTCATTGGTTTTATTAATGAGCTTTACATTGAACAAATTCGAAATGTCGCCATTGGGTTCGGTTGTAAAAAGTGTGTTACGAGTTCTCACTAAATTTACTTCTACATCGCTCCGAGTAATTAATAAAAATGACTCAAGGGCAATTAGTAAAAATAAAACAATGGAGTAGGCGACTATTCTCTTCGTGATGCGAAGCGGTGTTTTATTCTTAATGCTTTCTTCTGATGCATAACGTATGAGTCCTTTAGGTCGATGTACTTTTTCCATTACACCGTCACACACATCCATGCAAGCGGTGCAATTCACACATTCCAATTGTAATCCATTTCGAATGTCTATTCCCGTTGGACACACCCGAATGCATTCCAAGCAATCAATGCAATCTCCATGAGGATCCGCTTCTGTTTTTTTGACATGCTTCGTTCTAGGTTCGCCGCGCACGTCATCATATGTAACAGCTATGGAATTTTTATCGAGCATAACACCTTGCATTCTTCCATACGGACAAACAATTAAACACACTTGTTCTCGAAACCAATAGTATACAAAGAAAAATACACCACTGAATGTAAGAATGGCGAGTAAGCCGGTCCAATGATTTGCAATGGGTTCTGTAATAATTTGAATGACACCATCACTACCAATGATATACATGAGAAATGTATTGGCTATGAGAAAGGATAAAGAATAGAAAATGGTGATTTTGAAGAACCGTTTTCGAATTTTTGTTTTGGTCCATCCTTCATTGTTTAGGGCAATTTGTTGATTTCGATCACCATCAATCCAATATTCAATTTTCCGGAAAACCATTTCCATAAATATGGTTTGAGGGCAAGCCCACCCGCAAAATACTCGTCCGAAAATAACCGTGAAGAGTATGATGAATAGAATAAAAATGAGCATGCCCAGCACAAAAAGAAAAAAGTCTTGTGGCCAGAATTGAACTCCAAATAGAATAAATCTTCTTTCTAAAATATGGATTAGAAAAAGTGGATTGCCGTTGACACGAAGGAATGGAAGTCCGAAAAAAACAATTAAGTACATCCAAGACAGGTAGGAGCGCAGATTGTAGTATTTCCCTTTGGGCTTTTTCGGGAAAAACCAGACACGCTTTCCACTTTCATTGATATGCGCTACGTGATCTCTAAATTCTTCTTCCATGTGCACGTTTGTATCTATTCAATTAAAAGACCTTCGGGTGCCTTTGCATTCGCCGGATTGGTGCCCTTTAATGTTAAAATATAGCTAGAGACCTGGGCAATTTCCATAGCACCTAAGTCGCTCTTCCAAGCTTTCATTCCTGTTCCGCTTACTCCCAATTTAACCGTTTTAAAAAGGTCATTTACAGTTCCACCATGTTTCCAATAATTATCGGTCAAATTCGGTCCAATTTTTCCTTCACCATTATTGCCATGACAGCTTGTGCAGTTCGCATTGAATATGCTCTTGCCGTTTTCTATGTCACTTGAATTCGTTAACAGAACAACCGTTTTTTCATCCACCAAATTTTTTGCATTCTTTCTATACTCTTCAATTTGTTTTTCCGCTTCGGCAACTTGAATCTCATACTCTTTCTGAGAACTTGGTCCCGTTGCGGCCACATGATAATGAACAAGATATACCAGCGCCCAAACTATGGTTAAGTAAAATCCATATTTCCACCATGGTGGTAGAGCATTGTCTAACTCACGAATTCCATCATATTCGTGATCTGTCATAACAGAAGATTCTTCCTCAATATCAATTGACTTGTTGACTTTATCCCAAAAAGCACTTGTTGTGTTGGTCTTTACTTCCTCAATTGTTCGTGAGTCAAATTCCCAGCTCATTTTCTCATGCTCCTTGTTTAGGTATACAATCATCCGTGAGTAATACATGACTACAAGGAGCTCAATGATAACAAGCAGAAAGAGCATATTCATTTCCAAACTTCCAAATCCTTCATGCAGAAAATCCAATACGGGAGTTGCTTCCTGGATTGGTTCAATAGGAGCATTAGCGGCATTGCTTTGTGCAAACATTTGTACTGAAGTTCCAAGTAAAAATGCAATCATAGCGGCCCCCGTTGGCCAGTTCGAATTTTTCTTTTTTTCTTTTTTCGACTTCTGAGCTATTCCCACAAGAACAGATTGCAATTGAAAAATATATAGCAGTAAAACGAAGGCTATAAGAATTAATCCGTAGAACACAGGGTCTTGATAGACACTGTATTTATTAGCGGCTTGATTCGTTTTTTCGGAATTGGCAGCCCACAAATGGCTTGATTGAATTCCGAATGAAATGATGAGAATTAGAACCTTTTTCATATTAGTCAAGTGGAAGGTTTTTTTGTTCGTTGATACTCTTTTTATCTGCCTTAATAACCACATATAGCACATAGGCAAATACCAATGCAAATAGCACAAGCGAAATCAAAGGGTAAATGCTTACTCCAGTAATCTGTTCGAGGTATGTTTTGAATTTCATTTTGGAGTTATTTCGTTTGAGTTGTTACTGCTGCAGGAACAGCATCTTTACCCAATCGTTGTAAATAAGCAATTAGAGCTAGAATCTCATGATTGTTTTGTAACCCTTGATCGCTTAATAAGAGTTGATTCTGTTCCAATTCAGGTATCAATCCTTCGTAAATGCGCTGGGCTTGTTCTTGCGCTTGACTAGAACCGTTTACAATATCTGCGTCAGAATAAGGAACACCAAGTGTTTGCATGGCCTCCATCTTATCTTTTATGGCCTGAAAGTTTATTTCATTTTCGAATAACCAAGGATACTTCGGCATGATTGATCCCGGTGAAACGAAAGACGGGTCCATCATGTGATTGTAATGCCAACTGTCCATGCGTTTTAATTTATCGGTGCCTTCTCTGGCTAAGTCTGGACCTGTTCGCTTCGATCCCCACTGAAACGGATGGTCATATACAAACTCTCCCGCTTTGGAATAGTCACCATAGCGTTCGGTTTCAGAACGGAATGGTCGAATCATTTGCGAGTGACAGGTATAACAACCTTCTCGAATGTATATGTCTCTTCCTTCTAACTCAAGCGGTGTATATGGTTTTACACTGCTAATGGTTGGGATATTGTTCTTGACTAGGAAGGTTGGTATCATTTCAATAACACCACCAATTACCACAACAACCAATGCTATGATTAACATTTGAAACGGCTTGCGCTCAATAATTCTATGCCAATGATCTTTTTGAGCAACGTAGTTTTTTGTAAGTGCCGGCGCTGTAGCTTCCTCGTTTGCAAGGAAATTTCCGATTTTGGCAGTTTTGTATAAGTTGACTACCATTAAAATAGCACCCAGCAAGTATAGCAATCCGCCCAGTGAGCGCACCATATAAAATGGTCGCATGGTTTGCACGGTTTCAATGAATTGATATTGCAATTGCCCTTCAGGAGTGAATTCTTTCCACATTGAACTTTGCATCCAACCTGCCCAATACATGGGAATAGCATAGAGTAAAATGCCTAAAGTACCGATCCAGAAATGCCAATTGGCCCATTTTGAGGAATACAAATTTGTTCTCCACATTTTCGGAACCAACCAATACAAGACGCCAAAAGTTAAGAATCCATTCCATCCCAACGCCCCAACATGCACGTGCGCAATGGTCCAATCTGTAAAGTGGGAAATGGCATTTACATTTTTCAAAGAAAGCATGGGACCTTCAAAAGTGGCCATTCCATATGCTGTCACGGCCACAACCATGAATTTCAACACGGCACTCTCTCGAACTCGATCCCATGCACCGCGAAGTGTAAGTAATCCGTTGATCATGCCTCCCCAAGAAGGAGCTAATAACATAATACTAAATACAGTTCCCAGACTTTGCGCCCAATCGGGTAAAGAACTGTAGAGTAGGTGATGAGGTCCTGCCCAGATATATAAGAAGATTAAGGCCCAAAAGTGAATGATTGATAACCGATAAGAATATACGGGTCTATTTGCCGCTTTGGGTATGTAATAATACATTAAGCCTAAATAGGGAGTGGTTAAAAAGAATGCCACTGCATTGTGACCATACCACCATTGAACAAGCGCATCTTGAACTCCTGCATACCAACTGTAACTTTTTGTAAGTGTTACAGGAATTTCAATGCTATTTACAATGTGCAGCATTGCAACAGTAACCCAAGTTCCAATAAAGAACCAGATAGCAACATACAAATGGCGTTCTCTTCGTTTAATGATGGTTCCAAACATATTAATTCCAAATACCACCCATATGATTGTAATTAGAATATCCAATGGCCATTCCAATTCGGCATATTCCTTTCCTGTAGTATAACCGAGTACAAGCGTAACTGCTGCTAAAACAATGATCAATTGCCATCCCCAAAAATGGATAGCACTTAATCGATCATTGAACATGCGCGCTTTCAATAAGCGTTGTAAGGAATAATATGCTCCCATGAAAATACCATTGCCGACAAAGGCAAAAATGACTGCATTGGTATGGAGTGGTCGCAAACGTCCAAATGTGGTTGGAGCAAAATCAAAATTTAAAAAAGGCCACACCAGTTGTAATGCTATGATAAGCCCAACCAACATACCAACGGCTCCCCAAAGTGCAGTTGCAATTGCAAATTGTTTTACAATTTTGTTGTCGTAATAAAAAGTTTCATTGTTTGTACTCATTCCGTTGTATTTGATTCTTTTTTAGGTTCATCATCGAAGAGTATGCGCATAGCTGGAGTTTCCAGGTCATCAAATTGACCTGCTTTGTTGCTGCGTAAAAAGGCGATTAAGAATCCCAATGCGATGGGTATACTGCAGCAGATTAAAAAATAAATAACTCCCATTTTGAACACATCTTATTGAATTCAAAACTAATTTTATGAGATGGGTTTCATTCTGAGTGCAGTCAATGTGCACGCTGATATTCATCAGTAAACAAATTGTGAAAACTGATTCTTATTCCAATTGTAGTGATGAGAATGATGGTAATTGTGCTAACAGGCATTAAAATCGCAGCTATTAGCGGTGAAAGTGTTCCCGTAAGTGCAAAGCTTAATCCAATGAAATTGTATACAAGTGAAAAAATAAAACTCAGTTGAATCACTTGTTTTACTCTTTTTGAAAATGCGAAAAACTGATGCACTTGATTCATTCTATTGCCTGGAAATAGAACATCAGCAGCAGGTGTAAATCGTTCATGTGCATCACGCACTGAAAATCCAACAAGCGCTTCATTCAAGGCTCCTGTATCATTCAAACCATCGCCAAAATATGCAGTTCCATTTTCTTTGTTGGCTTTCTTAATGAGCGCTTTTTTTTCAATGGGTGAAACAGCATAATGAAGAGCGGATGTATTGTGAAATAAATTGGAAATTCGCTGCTGATCTTTGTTGTTATCTCCTGTTAACATACCAAGTTGGTATTGCGTCTCAAGGTATTTTAAACTTTCTTTAATTCCTTCGCGAAGTGCAAATGTGATGTGAAATTCACCCAATAAACAGTTGTTCTTGTAGAAGCCTGTTCCATGATCAGATTTTTTCAATTCGAATGTTTCATTTTGAAATCGCCCAACAATGCCTTGTCCGGGAATTTCTTTAATTCCTTCCATGAACAGAATATCATGTATGTTAAGATGATGATATATGACTTGACTAACAGGGTGAATTGACTGTGAGCATAACATGGAAACAATTTGATTTTCAACAAAGCTTAATTCCGAACCGGTCCAACTGACTTGAGGCCTTTGAGTGTTAGTTAATGTTCCCGTTTTATCAAAATATATCTGACGAATTTTGGCCAATTGATCCCAAACAAAACCATTTTTCACCCATATACCCAGTTCTGAAACTACACGACTTGCGTTTCCTGTGGCGAAGGTGTGTGAGAGCAGGAGCGCACACGGACATGCTACAATTAATGCTGTTGTTAGTGCTTGAAATGCCCGCTGCGTGCTAAAGGGAATCCAATATAGAAAAGCTGCAACAGAAAGCAAAATGAGCACCAGTGTGAACCATTTTGCTACTCTGTGGGTAAAGCTTAATTTTTCAATGGACTCATTTTGCTTGGCTTGGTTATTCCACAAAGAACCCAGTTGACTTTGATCTATGGTTTTTTCAACTCGAAGTAGGATTGCAGGGCCCATGTTTCTTGCACCCGAAAAAACCATTTCATTTTGCAAAACTTCTACCCAACGGCTTTCACCGGTCACAAAGGAGTAATCTAATGATGTGTCAACACTTAACAATTCTCCATCGAAGGGAATAATTTCTTCCGTGTGTATTTGTATTTCATCACCGGGTTTAATCTCTGAGAGAGCAATGGTTTCCAGTTTGCTACCACTTTTGCGTTTTACTGAAATTGGAAAGAAGGACTTGAAATTTGTAAATAAACCCAGTCGATCTGTTTTTACATCTTGAAACTGCCTTCCAACCAACATGAAAAAAACAATTCCTGTATAAGAATCGAAATACCCCGAACCACTCTCGGAAATTACTTCGTACAAACTTCGACCATAGGCTACCATTAAACTGAGTACCAACGGAACATCAATATGCATATATTTTCCTCTTATTCCAGCCCAAGCATTTCTGTAAAATTCCCTACTACCGTATAAAAAAACGGGTAGAGAGAAGATGAGCGCCGCCCATCTGAAAAAATGAACAAAAGATGTGTCAGATTGAATATCTAAATTGAAGTATTCAGGTAGACTGAACAACATGATATTGCCAAAACAAAAACCAGAAATTACAAGAGCTTTGATTCGATGCTTTCTATGATTCTGGGTGACATGATCCTCTTCAATTTCTTTTAAGAGGAAAGGGGCGTATCCTACTAAATCCAATGTGGCTGCGAATTCCGAAAGAGGTAAATCCGCATCGAAAACAGCACGAATGGTCTTTTCACTGAAGTTGACTGTGGTGCTTTGAATTTTCGGATTCAACCGATTCAAATGTTCCAATACATAAACACAAGAGGAGCAATGCATTTGAGGTAAACGGAATACAACTACAACCCGTTGTTTGTCTTCGTATTGAATGAATTGTTTTCGAAGTTCAGAAAGATTTAGTTCTTCCCAATTTGCTTTGGTTTTGAATTGAAGCGGTTGTGTTTTTTCCTCAGGTGCGCATGAAATGGCATAATGTATAAGTTGATACGCCTGCATGCATCCATTGCAACAAAATGGCATTTCATCGAATAGAATAGGTGCAATGTCACATTCATTTCCGCAATGGACACACAAATCAACTGCTTGCCGAGAGTTCTTCCCCTTCATCGTTCTGTCGTTTTAATGTCCAACGGCTGGTTCTACTCGTTTCTATGTAAACTTTACCTGATCTTCTGAAAATCTGAACCTGTATATTCAAATAATATTGCAACTCAGCAATAAGTTGCTCAATACTTTTGTTCGAAGAACAGTCGACTTGAATGACTTCTTTTGTTTTTATAGGCGTCTCATTTGGAATTTCTTCGAGTTTATTTTTCAGTTTTTGAAAAAAACGAAGTTTCAAAAAAGGATACATCTGCACAAATTGGTTGTTCAATTCGGCGTACGACATTCCTTGTTTAATTTCCATTTGGTTTAATATTGAATGGCAAATTTGCTTGAAGTGTGAAGCCTCAACAATGAGTGCGCTCAACACTTTAGTTGATTTTAGTCATTTAAAACGAAATGAATGTTTTAGATTTGTACCATGCCTGTTCAGTTCAATAGAGGAATTACCCAGCCTTATGCAACGCTTGAATTGCTTGCGAAGCAAGCCGTTGAAGGATTTATTACTGGATTGCATAAATCGCCATTTCATGGGTTTTCAGTTGAGTTCGCTGAGCATCGCGCCTACAATCCAGGAGAGTCAACGCGTCATTTAGATTGGAAGTTGTTGGCTAGAACCGATAAACATTTTACCAAACGCTATGAAGAGGAAACGAATCTTCGATGTCAGTTGGTAGTTGATGTTTCTTCATCCATGTTGTTTCCTGGAAAGGTAAATGCTGCAAATATCAATGAATGGAATAAACTGAAATTTGCATTATACGGCGCTGCATCTGTGATGGAATTGCTATTGAAACAGCGCGATGCAGTTGGACTTTCGTTGTTCAATGAACAATTGTTACTTCACACCAAGGCCAGTTCTTCCCAATCTCACGTTCGATACCTTTATTCAGAATTGGAGCAACAACTCGAGCAGAGTGGTTCTTTGTTTTCGGCATCTTCACACGTTGCAGATGTGTTGCATGAAATTGCAGAACGCACGCACAAGCGAAGCATGGTTGTTATTTTCAGTGACATGCTCGATAATCAAAGACATGTGGATCAAATTTTCAGTGCACTGCAGCATTTGAGACACAACAAACACGAAGTGTTGCTGTTTCAGGTTGTTCACGAAAATCAAGAAGTTGAATTTAACTTTGAAAATAGACCTACAACTTTTGTTGATTTAGAGTCAGGACAAGAGATTAAACTGCATCCGCATGAAGTTCGAAAGACCTACATAGAGAAAATGGAAGCTTTTAAATCAGATTTGAAATTGAAAGCGGGTCAAATAGGAGTAGACTACTTTGAGGCCAACATGCAAGCTGGTGTTCAACAGGTACTACTTCAATTTTTATTGAAACGCCAGCGCATGAACGCCTGAAAATTAATTTCTATTTCTTTTCCAATTCGAACCACTTTGCAACACATCTTCCGTTTTTTGGTTTGTGTTCTTGTTTGCGGTTAAAATGGTTTCAGCTAAAACTGCCGCTATTTCTTTTTCAGAATTTGAAAAAGAAGGCGTTAGCACTTCTGGTTTGAAGTAGTGCTTCACAAAATGCGTATCGAATTTTCCACTTTTGAAAGCGTCATGGTTGATGGCCCAAGAACAAAAATCCAAAGTAGTCTTTACTCCCGAAATCTGATATTCAGCAATTGCCCTGGTCATTCTGGCAATGGCTTGCTCTCTTGTTGCTGCGTGAACAATAAGTTTCGAAATCATGGGGTCATAATAAATTGGAATTTCCATTCCTTCTTCAAAACCATCATCAACCCGAACGCCAGGACCTTGTGGTCTTTTGTACGTATTTAATTTTCCAATATCGGGTAAGAAATTATTCAACGGATCTTCAGCATAAACGCGAATCTCTAGAGCATGACCGTGAATGGTGAGGTCTTCTTGTGTAAATGATAATTTTTCTCCACGAGCGATTTTAATTTGCTCTTGAACCAAATCAATTCCTGTAATACATTCGGTAACTGGATGCTCAACCTGCAAACGTGTATTCATTTCTAAGAAATAAAAATTCATTTGATCATCTAGTAGAAACTCAACCGTACCTGCACCAACATAATCGCAACTTCGTGCAACATCACATGCACTTTTACCCATGGCCTCACGCAGCGCCGGTGTTAAGATGGAAGATGGAGCTTCTTCAACTACTTTTTGATGTCTTCGTTGAATGCTACATTCCCTTTCAAAAAGATAAACCACATTGCCATGCGTATCAGCTAATATTTGAATTTCAATGTGTCGTGGACCTGATACGTATCTTTCAATAAAAACTGAACCATCGCCAAAAGCATTCTGAGCCTCTGAAATGGCGCGTTCCATTTGCTCCGCAACATCATCTATGTGCTCTACAATGCGCATTCCTTTTCCGCCACCACCTGCACTGGCTTTGATGAGAATGGGTAGCCCAACCTCAATGGCTACTTTTTTTGCTTCTTCCACATTGGCAATGGCATCTTCGGTGCCTGGAACCATTGGAATGTTATACTTACGTGCTGCATTTTTAGCGGCAAGTTTGCTCCCCATGACTTCAATGCTGTGGGGTTTGGGGCCAATAAATGCAATTCCAAATTTTTCAGCGAGCTCAGCAAACGCTGCGTTTTCAGACAAGAATCCATAGCCAGGATGAATTCCTTCAACACCGAGTTCTTTGCAAATCTCTATGATTTTATCTCCTCTTAAATAGCTTTGATTACTTGGTGCAGGTCCAATACAAACGGCTTCATCGGCATATTTTACAAATGGAGCATTTCTATCAGCCTCACTGAAAACCGCCACAGTGGCAATTCCCATTTCTTTTGCTGAACGCATCACACGTAACGCAATCTCTCCTCTGTTGGCAACAAGTATCTTCTTCATGTTGCAAAAATGAGAAAAGACGGCCTAGAAACTATTTTTTCTTTTTCTTTTTCTTCAATTCTTCCTGTTTTTTCTTCAATGAATCGGCTGGAGTAAGCAGAATCTCTTTTTCTGTTAAGGTTTTTGAATCAATGGATTCAGTCTGATTGAAATGATCATCGGCAGGGGATGCAATAAACATGGCTGGAGCATCATTTAAATTGCTGTTCGATTCAGATTTGATTTGAATGACTCCATCATTTTCTGGATACGGCACATCTTGAACTGCTTCAACATCATGAAGGTTGTCTGCGTTTTCAACTTCAATCATGGCATTTACAGGTGGTTCATTCAAATTCAATTCAGCCATCGGACGCTCTTTCATTTCCAATGTATTTTGATTCGAATTGGCTTCCGATTGAATAGTATCTGAAAATGACTGCAATTCTTCTCTTGTTGCAGCAGCCAACACAACCGAATCATTGGGTTGTTGAAAGGTCAGCCAAACGCCGCTAAGAATAAGAGCCACTGAAGCCATAGCGAGGCTCATTTGCCCGAATGTATTGAGATTCATCCACCACGTGCGCACACTGTTCAACCAAATGGTGAATGCATTTTTTTCTTGTTTTTCTTTTTTGAATTGATTGCGAAGGTTCTTCCAAATGTGTTTAGGAGGGTCTTGTATGTCCATTTCTTCCGATTCAATTGAAAACCACAATTGTTTCAACTGATTGAATTCTTCCTCTGAAGAAATGTGCTGCAATACAAATTCTTTTTCATCGGGAAGTAATTCCGAAAAGGACTTGTTCTTAATGAGAACTTCAATGTCGTTGGGTTGGTAGGTGGGGTTGGTTTTCGTATTCATGACAAAATCAGAATAAGCAGCACAGTTAATAATTCTTTATAGTTGGCGAGTTGTAGGTTCAATTCTTTGATGGCATAAAACAATCTTGACTTCACCGTTCCTTCAGATATTCCCAAAGATTCGGCTATTTCCGAGTTTGACAGATCTAAAAGGTAGCGCATTTCAAAAACAGATCTTTTGGGTTCATCTAAATCTGAAAGGGCCTTTTGTAAAGCAGAATGAAATGTCTTTTTATCGACCTGAGCAATGCGGTCTTCTGTTGTAGAAATTGGAATATCGAGTATGGCTTCAGACCGAACCTTCATTTTGGCGTATTCATTTTTGCATTGGTTATTGGCAATGCTATAGATCCACGTTTTGAATGATTTGTTCGAGTCGAAATTTTGGGCATATCGATACACTTTAGTGAAGATTTCTTGTGTGAAGTCTGAAGCCAATTCCTTGTCCTTTTTCAGCATGCGCAAGAAATAGGAGTAAATCAATCGCGAATATCTTGAATACAAGACTTCAAATGCTCGTTCATTGCCTTGTGCAATGCGCTGCATGAGTTGCTCGTCTGTTAGCGATTCTATGTCTTTCGATTTAGAGAAAATCATTTCAAGATTTCATTTTTAGGTGGTACAGATGTCAATTCATTTGGTTCACGAATCGATAAAAATCGTGTTCGAATTTCATAAAGCATCATGGCAGTTGCCCCCCAGATATAATGCTTTTCGAAGACAATGGCTGGAACCTTTCTCAATTCTTTGGTTGGGAAAATCTCAATTTCATGCTGCGTTATGATTTCTTTTTCCAAGAGGTGGTCAAGAGGCACATGTATTATTTCAGCAACTTCATGATTGGGTATTACAGGTGGAAGTTGGTTCAGAAAACAGATATACGGCTGCACCAAGAAATGACTGGGTGGAATATAGAGTTCTCGAAGTGCAAAGAATGAACTATGCAATTCAATCTGAAGCCCCAACTCCTCATGAACTTCACGAATCGCCGTATCTAAAAGCGATTGATCACTCGAATCTCTTTTTCCCCCCGGAAATGCCATTTGTCCGCTATGTACACCCGCATAAATGGGACGTTTAATTAGAAGCACATGTGGTCTGTTTTCTACGAGATGTAAAATAATAAGTACTGCGCTCTCACGGGGAATAGGAGTCATGAACCGAGCTTCCTCAGCGGTTTTTCGAATGTAAATATCCAATTCTCTAAATTCGCCATGGTTCAATGGCAATTGGAATGCGCGCTGCAATTGTGAGATGTCCATATCTTTGAGTATGCCAATTTACAGACTAAACGAAGAACTTTGGTTTCCACCTCCAAGTGAATTTGAAGATGATATAGTTGCAGTTGGTGGGGATATCACTCCTCAGCGCGTTTTGTTAGCAGTGCATTCTGGAATTTTTCCTTGGTACAGTGAACCCAATGAGCCCATGTGGTATTGTCCGTTAGAGCGCTGCGTTTTTCCAATTCAATCTTTTCGCGTTGCAAAATCTGTTATTCAAACGGCTCGGAAAATGAAATGGACTGTAACATTTGACCAAGCATTTCATGAGGTTATTCAACTTTGTTCAACTTGGAAAAGGGAAGGTGAAACGTGGATTTTTCCAGAAATAAAAGAAGCCTACGGTGAATTGTATGAGTTGGGATTTGCACATAGCGTAGAAGTATGGCAAGAAAATGAGCTTGTAGGCGGGCTATACGGTACATCATTAGGAAAAATGTTCAGCGGTGAAAGCATGTTCAGCAAGAAGCCAAATGCATCTAAGTTCGCGCTAGCTTGTCTAATATATCATCTTAAAAAGAATGATTTTTTGTTACTCGATGCGCAAGTGGAAAACGAACATTTAATGTCTCTGGGAGCTCAATTGATTGTCCGAGATGTCTACTTAGAGAGGCTAAAAGATGCTCAAACTTTTCCAACAAATCGAGGAAAATGGACATTCGAATTAAACCAATTCAGTGAACTTCGTTCCTAAATATGATGACCGCTGAAGAAAAAGAAATTGTTCGTTTACTCACATCAGAATCGGATGTGAATGAAGGATTTCAAAAACTTCTTGACGCCTATCAAAAGCCGCTTTATTTTTTTGTTCGACGATTATTGATTTGTCATGACGATACGCATGATGTATTGCAGGATTCATTTGTTCGTGTCTTGCATGGTATACATTCTTTTAAAGGTGAAAGCCAATTGTCAACGTGGTTACATACCATTGCCTACAGAGAGGCGTTGAAACATTTGAAACGAAAAAAGAAAAAAGTTCATGTGGAATTGAATGAGGAAATATGGAATTACATGGAACAATTGGAAGACGACATCTACTACACTGGTAACCGAATTCAATTGATTTTACAAGCATGCGTTACTGCACTACCGGATAAGCAACGAGCAGTATTCGTTATGAAATATTATGAGGAGAAGAAATACGATGAAATAGCAGCAATTACGGGTACTTCAGTCGGAGCCTTGAAGGCGAGTTATCATCATGCTGTTGAGAAAATTAAAGTAACCTTAGAGAAACAAAAATTAGAATGGAATGAATATGAAACCACAAAAAAATGAGGATTTAAAGGTTCCAGACCATTATTTTGACCAAGTAAAATTGCATTGGCGAAACGTCTTAGAAGTTGAAGATGGTGCACGTTTAAATGCATCTCAGTTGAAGGAATTGCCGAGAAAAAAGATTGGATTGGTTTTCTTGCTCGTCTTTGCATTGGGTGCAGGGTCTTACATGATATCAACCCAATTCAATGGAAGCAATGCCAATGAGAAACTTGTTGAAAACACAAGTGAAATAGAACAAACAGATGCTATTGTAAATAAGGCAGGTGTTGAAGCGGAATTCAATACAGAAAATGAAATTACCACTGCAGATGAAGGGATTCATATTCAGATTGAAAAAGTGAATACTACAGCTAGTCTTTCTAATGAGGACAAACAATTTCAGATACAAGATTCATCCTTCCACACTGAATTGGCGTTACTAACCCCAGAAGAAATTGAAGTCTACTTTTTACATGAGAATCCAGAGGTTCTTGTAGAGACCATCTATTAATAATATCAATGAAATAAATGCATATGAAAAAAATTATCTTTTGTTTAGCGCTTATCGTTGCATATCAAATCTCATATTCTCAGCCAGATTTGGACTTGAATGAAACAACAGAAAAATCAGAGCGAATTGAAGCCTTAAAGCGGGCATATATTACACAAGAACTCAACCTCAGCGTCTCTGAATCGGAAAAGTTTTGGCCTATTTTCAATGAGAGCGAGCAACAAACCCAAAATTTGAAAAAGGAAATACGTGTTCATCTCAAAGCGCTTCGCAAAGGGGATTTGTCTGATGAAGAAACCATGAAAAATATAACCCAGTTGGCGGAAAAAAGAAAGTTGGAGGTAGATGTTGAACTCGCATTAATAAAGAATACAATACCTATTTTGGGAATACAACGCGCTGCTCGATTGCCCATGATTGAACATGAATTTCATCATATGTTAATTGAAAAATTTAAAGATCATCATAGAAAAGATGATGAAAAACATGAACATGGTGGAAAGCACCGGTAGTCATCGAAAATTTGAATCAATTTATGAGTGAAATTCGACTCACAAGTGTAACTTGGTGATATGAAAAAATTTTTAAAGATTATTGGAGGCATCATTTTAACTCTGATTGCCTTGTACTTGGTAAGTTGTTTCTTTGGACCCAAACACTTCTTTATTGAACAAAAAATAACCATTCAAACACCGAAAGATTCCATTTACAAGCATGTTGCGGATTATAGTAAGTGGGATGCATGGAGCCCATGGACAGATGAGAGCATGTCTAGTGATTTCATAGGACTGCCTGGCACTGTTGGTCATAAATGGCAATGGAAAAGTGAGAATCAAGGAAATGGTGCTCAGACTATTTTATCCATTGATGCGGACAAGAATATTCAAATGCAGCTCGATTTTGAAGGTATGGATCCAAGCTATACCCATTGGAAATTTGTGCCGGCGCCTGGTGGAGTTGAAGTGACTTGGGGAATGGACGGTGGTGATGTTCCGTTTTTACAACGCGGTTTGATGTTGTTGTTTCAAGGCATGATTGAAAGTGACTATGAGAAGGGATTGAATAAGCTGAAGTCAGTTTGTGAGAAAAACTGATTTTTGTTCTTTTTTGTTCGCTCATTGAATGCTAAATTGCTTCACCTTAACGAAATTCCTTTATGAAAAGACTCTACGCCTTAGTTATCATACTATTGTTATGCTCCTTCAGTAATGCACAGGAAGTATCTGTTGCCAGACAGTGGAATGAAGTTGTTTTGCAGGCCATTCGCAATGATAATGCAAGGCCAACCATTCACGCCAGAAACTTATTTCATATTCATGCGGCTATGTATGATGCGTGGGCCATTTTTGACGATACAGCAAAGACATATTTGATAGGTCAAGACTTGAATGGTTTTACTTCTAACTTCAATGGAATACAAACACCAAGTAATCCTACCATAGCCCAAGAAAAAGCCATTTCATACGCCTGTTATCGGATGATTACAAACAGATACCAGTATTCGCCGAATTGGGTTTACACGTTATCCTATGCAAATGCATTGATGAATGGACTCGGATTCAGTACTGCCGTAACCTCAACGGATTATTCAGATGGTGATCCAGCTAAATTGGGCAATTACATTGCACAACAGTATATCGCCTATGGAAACCAAGATGGCTCGAATCAATTGCTGAACTATGCCAATCAATATTACTTTCCGGTTAATACCTTTTTGCAGCCGCAATTTGGTGGAAACCCAACCATGACAGACATTAACCGCTGGCAGCCTTTGAATTTGGCCACCTTCGTAGATCAAAATGGTTTCCCAGGTGCACCAAGTCAAGTGGCATTATCGCCAGAGTGGGGAAATGTAAAGCCCTTTTCTTTGACTGAGGCAGATAAAACAGTGCATTTTAGAAATGGTGCATTTTGGAATGTGTATAAAGATCCTGGACCACAACCGCAATTGTTACCTGGTGACACGGCTTCAATAAATCATCCTATGGTCTATGGAAATTTATTGACCTTGCTCTGGTCAAGTCATCTTACACCAGATGATACCATGTTGATGGATATTTCGCCTGCAAGCATTTGCAATGTGCCATGGTATCCAGATTCATTGAGCGAGTATCCGAATTTTTACAATTTGTTTCAAGGTGGTGATCCTGGTGTTGGAAGACCATTGAATCCAATTACCAATCAACCCTACACTCCTCAAATGGTAAAACGTGGAGATTTCACCCGGGTATTATCTGAATATTGGGCCGACGGACCGAGCAGTGAAACTCCGCCAGGACATTGGTTTAAAATTTTGAACTATGTGAGTGATCATCCGCTGTTTGAAAAACGTTGGATGGGTCAAGGAGAAATTTTGGACAATTTGGAATGGGATGTTCGTTCTTATTTGGCCATGGGGGGAGCAATGCATGATGCTGCAATTTGTGCTTGGGGAATCAAAGGGTATTATGATGGAAACAGACCCGTTTCGGTGATACGCAAAATGGCAGAAAATGGCCAGTCCACTTCTGACACGTTACCCAATTTTCATCCGCACGGACTACCATTGATTCCAGGCTATATTGAGCTCATAACTGCTGCAGATACATTAAATGGTTTCCATTCAGGAGATATAAACGAGATTAAAGTATATGCTTATAGAGGTCCTTATTTTGTAGCAAATACTGCAACAGATTACGCCGGTGTGGGTTGGATTAAAGCCAAAGATTGGTGGCCATATCAACGTCCTACTTTTGTAACTCCGCCGTTTCCGGGATATGTAAGCGGACATTCAACCTATTCTAGAACAGCAGCAGAACTCATGACCGTGCTTACAGGAAATTCTTTTTTTCCGGGTGGAATGGGAGAGTTTTTCGCGGGGCAAAATCAATACTTGGTCTTCGAGGAAGGACCGTCTACCGACATAGACTTACAATGGGCAACGTATCAAGACGCGTCAGACCAATGTAGTCTTTCGCGCATTTGGGGCGGAATTCATGCTGGTTATGATGATATTCCAGGTAGACTAATTGGAATGGAAATGGGGCCTCAAGCATTTAACTTCGCTAACAACATTCAAACCGTTGGAGTGCCTTTGGTGGCAAGTGTGACTTACTCAGATAACATCATTTCGTCTTCCGACATTGGTCAACTTGTAAGCGTTGATTTTCATTACAACAAACCGATGAATACCAATATTATTCCTCAAGTAAGTTTTGTGAACTGGGATCTTTCATCACTCGGAATATTATTGCAATCTTCTGTGACTTGGATAGACAACACCACGTTAAGAGCACAATACATGGTCTACCAAGCAAATCAGGTCTATAGCGGTGTCAACTTCCGAGTACTTGGCGGTAAGTCAGAAGACGGATGCTTAGCCAGAACATTCATTGGTGGTTCTTGGAAAATTGATATGGTACAACCTCTTTGTGTGAATGCAACAGCCAACGCAGTATACATCACAGACAATACCGTGCAGACTGGAAATTTCAGTGTTACATTGAACTTCAATAAAGTCATGAATCAATCGTCAAGCCCAATGTTAGAAGTTGTAGACAATCAAACTCAGGCTATTGCGGCTTCAAGCGGAGGTTCATGGGTAAATGCAACCACATTCAATGCGGTGTTTAATGCGCAAGATTTCAATGAAGAGGTTGAAGGTGTTAGTTTGAAAACACTCAATGCCATTGATATAGCTGGAAATGTACAAGTGATTGATACTTTAATTGGAATTGTTTCGGTTGATACGCGAAATCCAGTTCTTTTTGCTTCGGTTTCTCAAGATACCATCAATGAATTTTATGCAGGAATGTCCTTAACTGTATCATTTAATTCAGATGAAGCCTTAGATATTTCGGTTACACCCATTGTTTCATACAATGAGGGAACACCTGAATTAAATTCCTTCCTCAGTTCGAACACTTCATGGGGAAGCGAAACATCTTTCACCACAACTTACATTGTAGCAGATGCCAATGAAGCTTATCCGCTGCTGTCACCAATTACATCGGCAACTGACTTAAGAGGCAATGCGGCTGTAGTGATCACAGATAGTTTAATTTGGCTTGATACCGAGAATCCGACTGTGGCAAGTATTCAGACCACAGACTTTTGGTACAATGAGTCGAACTTCTTAGCTTGGAACCTAGACGTCATTTTCAGTGAACCAATGGATACAACCATCACACCGGCCATTGCCTTCAATGACCCCAATTTGGCAGTTATGGGAAGTGTAATGATTGAATTTGCCACGCAGTGGTTAGATGTTTCAACTTACAGAAGGTCCTACAATTACCAATTAATTGACGGTGGATATTTCAATCCGTCGGTAGATGTTTCAGTTTCTGCTGCGTTTGATGCCATTGGAAACCCAATGATTCAGGGCGATTTCGCTGGAGTCTTCGGAGTTGACATTCCGAATGCCGTAAATGAGAATGGATTATCAAGTGTCATGGTTTATCCAAATCCTGCAAACGAATGGGTTCAGATTAAACCGAGTCATTTGAACTTGTACCAATTCGTAATCTATGATCAGGTGGGAAGAGTCATTCAAACGAAGCAGGGTAGTGGAGTAGAGGTGATAGACGTTTCAACTTGGTCTGCAGGAGTATATGTGATTGAGGTTGTTCAAGATGGTCATGTTGACCGTACGAAATTAGTTGTAGAATAAGGGGGATTTCAAAATTCCATACAGCACAAAGCCCGCGTTCGCGGGCTTTGTTGCATTCAAATTTTTTCAGATCATTTCTTATAAAAAGGCAGTGTTGTAACTACAGCCTTCAACGCTTTTCCGCGAATTAAAATCTGAATTTCACTTCCTTCTTTACTTAAATAATTCGGAACATAACCCATTCCAATGGCTTTTTCTAAACTTGGACTTTGAGTGCCACTGGTTACCACACCAACCACATTTCCTTGCATATCTG
>Ga0315905_10000045_pt1 | contig 122729 bp, 113 predicted proteins | sample LakEriMetagenome_5_FD_203522 | JGI IMG/M metagenome (GOLD analysis project Ga0315905, IMG submission 203522) | Freshwater fungal communities from buoy surface, Lake Erie, Ohio, United States - Buoy 4 MA121 | ecosystem: Environmental > Aquatic > Freshwater > Lake | place: USA: Lake Erie, Ohio...
TACGTTATTCAAAAAAATCAGGGGAGGTGATTAAGTAATGAGTTACACGCCAAGATTAAAAGAAAAGTACAGGAACGAAATCAAGCAAACGCTTCAAGAGCGTTTCAATTACAAGTCTGTAATGAGCGTTCCTAAGTTAGAAAAAATTGTACTCAGCCAAGGTATGGGTGATGCCGTTGCCGACAAGAAATTGATCGACAGTGCAGCAGCTGATCTGTCTCGTATCGCTGGTCAAAAAGCAATTACCACCATTTCTAAGAAGGATATCTCCAACTTTAAGTTGCGTAAAGGGATGCCAATCGGTACAAAAGTAACCCTACGCGGTGACCGCATGTACGATTTCCTCGATCGTTTACTTGCCGTTGCGTTGCCAAGAACGCGTGACTTCCGCGGGATCAACCCCAAAGGATTCGACGGTCGCGGTAACTTCAACCTCGGTATCAAAGAGCATATCATTTTCCCAGAAATTGATATCGATAAAGTAAATCGTATCCTTGGAATGGACATCACCTTCGTTACATCAGCCAACAGCGACGAAGAGGCAAAAGCATTGTTGGATGCATTTGGTTTCCCATTTATTAAAAAATAAAAAGAAATGGCTAAAGAATCAATGAAAGCGCGTGAGCGCAAGAGAGAAAGGTTAGTAAACCGCTACGAGAAAAAGCGTGCTGAACTCACCAAAATTTTGAAGTCAACAGATGCATCTGAAGAAATTCAGTCTCAAAAATGGGATGCCATGATGGCATTGCAGAAATTACCAGCAAACTCCGCTAAAATCAGAAAACACAACCGTTGTGGCTTGACTGGTCGTCCGAGAGGTTATATGCGTCAATTTGGTATCTCAAGGGTTACTTTCCGCGAGATGGCTTTGGCTGGTAAAATCCCCGGAGTTAAGAAAGCAAGTTGGTAATTAAGAAAAATTAAAAGAAATGAATACAGATCCAATAGCAGATTTCCTCACCCGCATCAGAAATGCGAGTGCAGCAGGCTTGAAGACCGTAGATATCCCTGGCTCGAACATCAAGCGCGCCATGACTCAAATTTTATTTGATCAAGGGTATATCCTCAACTACAAATTTGAGGATGACAACAAACAAGGCATCATCAAAATCGCCTTGAAATACAACACATCTACGCGTGTTCCAGCCATCACTAAATTGCAACGTGCTTCACGTCCAGGACTCAGAAAGTATAGCAGTGCCGAAGAAATGCCACGCGTTTTGAATGGTTTAGGTATTGCCATCATTTCTACTTCTCGTGGTGTGATCACAGATAAAGAAGCGCGTCAAAACAATGTTGGCGGCGAAGTTCTTTGTTACGTTTACTAAAAATTAAGAGCAATGTCAAGAATTGGAAAAGCACCTATAACAATCCCTAGCGGCGTCGAAGTGACGTTCAAAGATTCCGTCATGACGGTCAAAGGGAAAAAAGGCGAATTAGCACAACACATTGATGCGTCGGTAAGCGTAAGCATCGAAGACAACGTCATTACTTTTGCGCGTGCCACAGAAGCTCCTGATCACCGTTCAAAGCATGGTTTATACCGCGCTTTGGTATTCAACATGATTCATGGCGTATCTGAAGGTTTCAAAAAAGATATGGAAGTTATCGGAGTTGGTTACCGCGCAAATGCTGTTGGTCAACAACTCGAATTAGCACTCGGATTTTCACATGCCATTATTTTGGAAATCCCGAAAGAAGTGAAAGTTACCACTGTAACTGAAAAAGGTAAAGCGCCTATCGTAACTCTAGAGTCACACGATAAGCAATTACTTGGACAAGTTGCTGCCAAGATTCGCTCTTTCAGAAAACCTGAACCATACAAAGGAAAAGGTATCCGCTTTGTAGGTGAAGAAATTCGTAGAAAAGCTGGTAAGTCAGCAGGTAAAAAATAATCGCAAGAATTATGGCACTAAATAAAGTATTAAGAAGAGCAAAAATCAAGCGAAGAATCAGAAAAAAAGTTTTCGGTACTTCAGCTATTCCGCGCCTCACCGTTTTTAGAAGTAACAAGCAGATTTACGCGCAAATCATCGACGACAACAGTGGTCGTACACTTGCCTCTGCAGGTTCACTCAAAATGGACGACGCTCAGAAAGTTAATAAAGTAAGCCAAGCAGCAATTGTCGGTAAAAAAATTGCTGAAGTAGCTCAAAAAGCAGGCGTTGAACGCGTCGTTTTTGACCGCAATGGTTACTTGTATCATGGTAGAATCAAATCCTTGGCTGATTCAGCTCGCGAAGGAGGACTCAAATTTTAAGAAAAATGGCAGCTCAAATCGTAAACAGAGTGAAATCAGCTGATATCGAGTTAAAAGACAAACTCGTTGCTGTTAACCGCGTTACCAAAGTAACAAAAGGTGGTCGTACGTTCAGTTTTTCTGCAATTGTTGTTGTAGGTGATGAAAACGGCGTAGTAGGTCATGGTCTTGGTAAAGCAAAAGAAGTAACAGAAGCCATTACAAAAGGTATCGACGACGCAAAAAAGAACTTGATTAAAGTTCCTATTTTACGCGGAACCGTTCCCCACGAGCAAAAAGGTAAATTCGGTGGTGCTGAGGTATTCCTCAAGCCAGCTACTGAAGGTACTGGAGTTATTGCAGGTGGTGCGATGCGTGCCGTACTCGAAAGCGTTGGTGTACACAACGTATTGGCAAAATCTCAAGGTTCTTCTAACCCGCACAACGTAGTAAAAGCAACTATGGACGCATTGGCAAATATGCGCGATGCAGTTGCCGTGGCACGTCAGCGTGGTATTTCCCTTGACAAAGTATTCAACGGATAAAATATTCAGCAATGAGCACAATCAAAATCAAACAAGTGAAAAGTGCGATCAAGCGTCCAGCTGATCAAAAAGCTACCATCAAAGCTTTAGGTTTTCGTCGCTTGAATCAAGTTATTGAAAAAGAGGTTACACCTCAAATTATGGGAATGGTGAGTAAGGTCAAGCACCTTATTCAAGTAGTAGAATAATAGACTCACAAAGAAATGGAATTACATAATCTAACACCAGCAGCAGGCTCAGTTAAAGCTGAAAAGCGCATCGGTCGTGGTCAAGGATCAGGACGTGGCGGAACCTCTACACGTGGTCACAAAGGTGCTAAATCGCGTTCTGGTTACAAAACCAAAATTGGTTTCGAAGGTGGACAGATGCCTTTACAGCGTCGTGTACCAAAGTTTGGCTTTAAAAACATCAACCGTGTTGAATACAAGGCCATTAACCTTGACATCATCGAAAACCTAGCAAGCGTAAAAGGTATCCTTGACATCACACCAGAAGTTTTACGTCAAAACGGACTTTTATCTAACAACGAACTTGTAAAAGTACTCGGTCGCGGTGAGTTAAAAGCAAAAATCAACATCTCTGCCAATGGTTTTTCAAGTACAGCAATTGCTGCAATTGAAGCTTTAGGTGGTACATGTACAAAAATCTAACTATCTTTGCACGCTTTTAGATGAAACGTTTAATAACCAACCTGCAAAATATCTGGAAAGTTGAGGAACTGCGCAAGCGCATTATCCTTACACTTGGCCTCATCCTAACTTATCGCGTAGGGTCATACGTTATTTTACCTGGTGTAAAATACGATGCGCTTACCAGCACAGCCTCGGATCAAAACTTTCTCGAAAGTATCCTTTCCGTCTTTTCAGGTGGAGGATTTACCAACGCATCTATCATGGCTCTTGGCATCATGCCTTACATTAGTGCCTCGATCATCATGCAATTATTGGGCATGGCTGTTCCAGCCGTCCAAAAAATGCAAAACGAAGGCGAGTCTGGTAGAAAGCAAATCAACAATTACACGCGTCTACTCACAATCGTGATTTGTGCATTACAAGCGCCAAGTTACCTTACACTTTACGTAAGCAACAAAAACGCCATGCCAGACGACCCAAGTACATTTTGGTGGACCCAAACCATCATGCTCCTCATTGCAGGCTCAATGTTTGCAGTATGGTTAGGAGAGCGCATAACCGAGCGCGGTATTGGCAATGGTATTTCTTTACTCATTACCGTTGGTATCCTTTCTAGACTTCCAGGTGCATTTTTTGCAGAGTTTGGTAAATCGGTAGAAGCTGGTAACTTGATTCGCTTGGTTCTCGAAATCGTGATGTTCTTCGTGATCATTCTATTGACAATTCTCATTGTGCAAGGTGTTCGCCGCATACCGCTAAACACAGCAAAACGGGTCGCCGGAGCAAGAGCTGTGGAGGACGTCAATGGAGCAAGAAACTACTTGCCTATCAAAATCAATGCAAGTGGTGTCATGCCGATCATTTTTGCGCAAGCAATCATGACCATCCCAATGATGGTATATCAAGGAGTTACCCAACAACAAGATGCTGGTTGGTTAACCAAAACACTCGGAGACCCTTACGGATTCAGTTACAACGCCCTACTCGTTATCCTCATCGTTGTGTTCACCTATTTCTACACAGCCATCATGATTAACCCAAGTAAAATTGCCGACGACCTCAAAAAGAGCGGTGGATTTATTCCTGGTGTACGTCCTGGTGAAGAAACTGCCGAACATGTCGATCAAGTTGTTTCACGCATCACCTTCCCTGGTTCCCTATTCTTAGCCATGATTGCTATTTTGCCTTCTATTGCCAAGCTTGCAGGAGTCAATGATGGATTTGCTATGTTCTTCGGAGGTACGTCCATTCTCATTATGGTGGGTGTAGTACTCGATACCCTTCAACAAATTGAAACCTATCAACTGAACCGAAACATGGATTCACTCATGGAAGGTACAAGAGTTAGAGGTCGCAGAGGTGCTAACGAATTTTCTGGAATGTAATTTATGGCAAAACAAACATCCATAGAACAAGACGGTACCATACTCGAAGCATTGCCAAATGCAATGTTCCGAGTAGAACTTGAAAACGGACATGTGATCACTGCCCATATTTCTGGCAAAATGCGCATGTTTTACATTAAAATACTCCCTGGAGACCGCGTCAAAGTAGAAATGTCTCCTTATGATTTAACAAAAGGTAGAATATCTTTTAGATACAAATAACTAGAATTATGAAAGTCAGAGCATCAGTTAAAAAGAGAACTGCAGATTGCAAGATTGTGAAGCGTAAAGGAAAAGTTTACGTAATCAACAAGAAAAATCCGAAATTAAAACAACGTCAAGGATAATTATAAGTATATGGCACGTATTGCAGGTATAGATTTACCAAAAAACAAAAGAGGAGTCATTGGCTTGACTTACATCTACGGAATCGGAAGAAGTACAGCTAAAATGATTCTCAACACCAATTCTATTGATGAAAACATCAAAGTACAAGATTGGAATGATGACCAACTAGCAGCTATCCGTAACACTGTTAACGAGATCAAAACTGAAGGACAATTGCGTTCAGAAGTTCAATTGAACATCAAGCGCCTCATGGACATCGGTTGCCAGCGTGGAATTCGTCACCGTTTGGGCTTGCCACTTCGTGGTCAAAGAACCAAAAACAATTCTCGTACACGTAAAGGAAAACGTAAGACTGTTGCAAACAAGAAAAAAGCAACTAAATAATAACTAGTTACCCATAACAATGGCAAAAGCAAATCAAAAAAAGAAGAAGAACGTTAAAGTTGATGCTGCCGGTGAAGCGCATATCCAAGCGAGTTTCAACAACATCATCATTTCTTTAACGAACAATGCTGGGCAAGTGATCTCATGGTCATCTGCGGGCAAGATGGGCTTCAAAGGTTCTAAAAAGAACACACCTTATGCTGCACAAGTTGCAGCAGAAGATGCATCAAAAGAAGCACATGACTTCGGACTACGTAGAGTGCGTGTTTTTGTAAAAGGGCCTGGTGCTGGACGCGAGTCTGCTATCAGAGCACTTCACAATTCAGGCATTGAAGTTACAGAAATCGTTGACGTGACACCAATGCCACACAACGGTTGTCGTCCGCCAAAAAGAAGAAGAGTATAGTATTTATTTTAACCAGTGGGCTTATTGTCATCGAAGGAATGCCTTAATTCATGACGCCCACACAATTTAATTTATAATGGCAAGATACAGAGGTCCTAAATCCAAAATTGCGCGTCGTTTTCGCGATCCAATTTTTGGTCCAGACAAAGCCTTGGACAGAAGAAACTACGGTCCAGGTCAACACGGTCCATCTAAAAGAAGAGGTGGCAAACAATCAGAATACGCTATTCAATTAGGTGAAAAGCAAAAAGCAAAATACACCTACGGTATTCTTGAGCGTCAATTCGCTAACATGTTCGAAAAAGCATCTCGCATGAAAGGCATTACCGGTGAAAACTTATTACAATTGTGCGAGACACGTCTCGACAATACAGTATTCCGTTTAGGTATTGCGCCTTCTCGTCGTGCCGCGCGTCAGTTGGTTTCTCACAGACACATTACTGTTAATGGAGAAGTAGTTAACATTCCTTCTTACACTTTGCGCATCGGCGACGTTATCGGCGTTCGCGAAAAATCAAAGTCTCTAGAGGCCATTACTGGTTCTTTAACAGCTAGCAATAAAACTTTTGATTGGCTTGATTGGGATTCATCAAGCATGAGCGGTAAATTGTTGAATTTACCTGCAAGAGAAATGATTCCGGAAAATATTCGCGAGCAGTTGATCGTCGAATTATATTCTAAATAACCCTAAGCGATAGAAAATGGCAATATTGGATTTTCAAAAACCTGACAAGGTTATCATGCTCAACTCCGATGATTTCAACGGAGAGTTTGAGTTTCGTCCGCTAGAACCGGGCTACGGAATTACCATTGGTAACTCCCTCCGTCGAATTTTGCTCTCTTCCTTAGAAGGTTTTGCAATTTCGTCAATTAAAATTCAAGGTGCAGACCACGAATTCACTACATTGAAGGGTGTAGTTGAGGATGTTACCGAAATTGTGTTGAACCTTAAACAAGTACGTTTCAAACGTCAGATTGAAGGAACAGATTCAGAAACTGTTATTGTTTCTGTTAGTGGCCAACAACAATTAACTGCTGGTGACCTCGGTAAATTCACGAGTGCTTTCCAAGTATTGAACCCAGATTTAGTGATCTGCAACATGGAGTCTTCGGTTAAGTTCGAGATGGAACTTACCATTGTGAAAGGTCGTGGCTATGTTCCTGCAGAAGAGAACAAAACAGCGAATGCGCCATTTGGTACCATTTTTATTGACTCTATTTTTACGCCGATTGTAAACGTTCAATACAGCATTGAAAACTACCGTGTCGAGCAAAAAACGGACTACGAAAAATTGGTTTTCAACATCAAAACAGATGGTTCTATTCATCCTAAAGATGCATTGAAAGAAGCTGCTAAAATTCTGATTCACCACTTTATGTTGTTCTCTGACGAGCGAATTACACTCGACAGCGAAATCAAAGCGGAAACTGAAGAATTTGACGAAACTTCATTGCACATGCGTCAATTGCTCAAAACCAAACTCGTTGACATGGATCTTTCAGTTCGTGCCCTCAACTGTTTGAAAGCAGCAGATGTAGAAACCCTCGGAGACCTCGTTTCTTATGCCAAGTCTGACTTATTGAAATTCAGAAACTTTGGTAAAAAGTCACTTACTGAGCTCGAAGACCTCGTCGACAGCAAAGGCCTGACTTTCGGAATGAATGTCGCGAAATATAAATTAGACAGAGATTAAGATTTAAGTCATGAGACACGGAAATAAAGTAAACCACTTAGGAAGAAAGACTGGCCACCGCAAAGCGATGCTTTCAAACATGGCTTGTTCTTTGATTGAACACAAGCGCATTACCACCACAATTGCTAAGGCAAAAACATTGCGCGGTTTCATCGAGCCTTTGCTCACCAAATCAAAAACAGATTCTACACACTCTCGTCGTGTTGTTTTCTCTTACCTACAAAGTAAAGAGGCTGTCACTGAATTGTTCAGAGAAGTTGCCCCGAAAATTGCAACCCGAGATGGCGGTTACACACGCATCATACGCACTGGTTACCGTCTTGGTGACAACGCCGAAATGTGTATGATTGAGCTTGTTGATTTCAACGAACTCTACAACAACACTGCTAAGAAAACTACACGCCGTTCACGCCGTGGTGGTAAAACCACTGAAGCTACAGCTACAACAGCAGCAGTTGAAGAAACCACAGCAGAGGTTGTTGAAGAAACACCTGTAGCAGAAGTTGTAGAAGAAGCTCCTGCAGCTGAAGTTGTAGAGGAAGCACCAACAGCTGAGGTTGTTGAAGAAGTTCCTGCAGCTGATGTTGTTGAAGAAGCTCCTGCAGCTGAGGCAACCGAAGAAACTCCTGAAGCTCCTTCAGCTGAAGAAGAGAAAACAGAAGAATAAAACCAACAATTTGTTGATAAAAAAGGCGGACTTTAGTTCGCCTTTTTTGCTTTTATAGCACGTCGATTTTAGTAAAGTCCGTAATTTTGGAGAAAATTTATAAATGCAGCCACAACAAGCAGCTATTTTACTTCTCGCAGACGGCACCGTATTCAAAGGCACTGCAATTGGTAAAATTGGTACTACCGGCGGAGAAATCGCCTTTAACACCGGAATGACCGGTTATCAAGAAGTTTTTACAGATCCCTCCTATTTAGGCCAGCTCCTCATCATGACTACCGCACACATCGGTAATTATGGCGTACATTCAGAAGAAATCGAATCTGAATCAATCAAAATAGCTGGGCTTATTACCAAAAAATTCTCGAACGGCTTTTCAAGAAGCGCCGCCGAAGGTTCACTACAAGCGCTCATGGAAAAAAACGGCACTGTAGGTATTTCAGATATCGACACGCGTGCCTTGGTTCGACATATACGCAACAAGGGTGCCATGAACGCTATTATTTCATCAGAAATTTTAGACGTGGCGCAGCTCCAAGAAAAACTCCTCGAAGTTCCTTCAATGGAAGGGCTCGAGTTGTCTTCTCGCGTATCTACCAAAGAAGCTTACGAAGTAGCTCCTGAAAATCCACAATACCGCGTTTCATTGATTGACTTCGGCGTCAAGAAGAATATTGTTCGCTGCCTCGTTGAACGTGGCTGCCACGTCAAGGTTTTTCCAATGAATAGCTCAAAATCAGAACTTGATGCTTTTTCACCAGACGGTTACATGTTATCCAACGGTCCTGGTGATCCTTCCGTTATGGCTCAGAGCATTGCCTTAGTGAAAGAAATAGTTCAAGACAACAAACCTGTTTTTGGGATTTGCCTCGGTCATCAAATTTTAGGATTAAGTCAAGGCCTACAAACCATTAAAATGTTCAATGGTCACCGCGGTATCAATCATCCTATTCTTAATCTACGTACTGGTAAAGGTGAAATCACTTCTCAAAACCATGGTTTTGTGATTTCAAAAGAAAGTATTTCATCCAACCCAAACATTGAAATTACCCACGAGCACCTCAATGATCAAACCGTTGCAGGTATTGCACTAAAGAATAAACCGGTTTTTTCGGTTCAATACCATCCAGAGGCTTCTGCGGGCCCACACGATTCTCGATACCTATTCGATGATTTTATTCACAACATGCAACAATTCAAATCTATATGAGTTTTATAGCCTCTATTCACGCCAGACAAATCCTCGACTCTAGAGGAAACCCAACCATTGAAGTTGATGTACTCACTGAAAATGGCGTACTCGGACGCGCAGCAGTGCCATCTGGTGCCTCTACCGGAATTCACGAAGCCGTAGAACTTCGCGACGGCGATAAAAGCCAATATCTCGGAAAAGGTGTGCAAAAAGCAGTAGAAAATGTCAACACGCACATTCAAAATGCATTGTTGGGCATGGATGTATTTGAACAAAAGAAAATTGACCACCTCCTGCTTGCACTGGACAACACACCCAATAAATCAAATCTTGGCGCAAATGCCATTCTGGGAACTTCCCTTGCTGTTGCAAAAGCTGCTGCTGCTGAAGCTGGCCTCAGCTTATTTCAATACATTGGTGGTGTAGGCGCTGTTACGATGCCTGTTCCAATGATGAATATTCTGAACGGTGGCTCTCATGCCGACAACCTCATCGATATCCAAGAATTTATGGTCATGCCATTTGGAGCCAAAAGTTTTTCAGAAGGTTTGCGTTGGGGAACCGAAATTTTCCATCACTTAAAGGCAGTTCTCAAAGCCAGAGGGATGTCTACGAATGTTGGCGATGAAGGTGGATTTGCACCCAATTTAGGTTCCAACGAAGAAGCACTTGAGGTCGTAATGGAAGCCATTACTAAAGCCGGTTTTACACCTGGAAAAGATATATTTATTGCTTTGGACGCTGCCGCTTCTGAATTTTATGATGAAGCTTCCAAAAAATACAATTTTGCCTCTACCGGAGAATCCAGAACTTCAGAAGAAATGGTAGCTTTTTGGGCCGATTGGTGCAAGCGCTACCCCATCATTTCCATCGAAGACGGACTTGCCGAAGACGACTGGGCAGGTTGGAAACTCGCTACCGAAGCGCTTGGCAACAAAATTCAATTAGTTGGTGACGACCTTTTTGTTACCAATACCAAAAGACTACAACAGGGTATTACACAAGGGGTAGCCAATTCTATTTTAGTAAAAGTGAATCAGATTGGAACCCTTACCGAAACCATTGAGGCTGTCAATTTAGCAACGCGCAACGGTTACACGTCTGTCATGAGTCACCGCAGCGGTGAAACCGAAGACAACACCATAGCTGATCTTGCTGTTGCACTCAACTGTGGGCAAATCAAAACAGGTTCGGCTTCTAGATCAGACAGAATGTCCAAATACAACCAATTACTGCGCATCGAAGAAGAGCTCGAAGAAGCAGCGGTTTATCCAGGCATGAATTTCAAGTATATCCGCTAGTTGGCGCGCTTTAACCTCAGAGTTTACGCGCTAATTACCAATGAATTCAACGAAATTCTCATTTCGGACGAATACCGTTTTGGTCAATTTTTCAGTAAGTTTCCGGGTGGCGGTGTCGAGGCAAATGAAGGCATTAAAGCTGCTTTGTTTAGAGAACTAAAGGAAGAAATCCAACTAGACATCAACAGTGCAACGCTCTTTTATTTCAATGAGTTTCATCAAGCTTCTGCTTTTGACGACAGTAATTTAGTTGCTTTTTATTACCGAGTATCTATTAAAAAGGAGGAACTACTCGTTGGGGCTGAGCAATATGAAATCCCATTTTTTGAAGAACAAGAAAAACAACGTTGGGTACTAGTTCAAAGCATTGACGTCTCCGATCTTACTTTTCCGATTGATCGAATTGCACTCGAAAAATTGCAAAAAGAAATTCTTTTTATTTCTTAAAATTCGAAGCGACTACCAAGTCTTTGGTGCCATGGGTCCAAGAATAGAAACCTTCTCCGCTCTTTACACCTTTTTTACCGGCAGTGACCATATTGACCAACAACGGACAAGGTGCGTATTTTGGATTGCCGAAGCCGTCGTGAAGCACTTCTAGAATAGCCAAACAAACATCTAAACCAATGAAATCTGCCAATTGAAGCGGACCCATTGGGTGCGCCATTCCGAGTTTCATTACTGTATCGATTTCTTCAACACCAGCAACACCTTCAAAAAGTGTGTAAATGGCTTCATTGATCATGGGCATCAGGATGCGGTTGGCCACAAAACCTGGATAATCGTTGACTTCAACTGGGACCTTGGCTAAACTGCGCGAAGTCTCCATGATACGATTAGTTACTTCGTCAGAAGTAGAGTAGCCACGTATGATTTCGACGAGTTTCATGACAGGTACTGGGTTCATAAAATGCATGCCGATCACTTGCGCTGGACGATTGGTTACCGCTGCAATTTTGGTAATCGAGATGGAAGATGTATTGGTAGCAAGGATCACTTCCGGTGCTGTAAGGGCATCGAGGTCTTTGAAAATTTTGAGTTTTAAATCGACGTTTTCAGTAGCGGCCTCAACAACGAGTTCTACACCTTTTACACCCGCAGCCATATCGGAATACGTGGAGAGATTGGCCAGCGTTTGGCTTTTTTGTTCTTCTGTGAGACTTCCTTTTGCAACTTGACGGTCGAGGTTTTTGGTAATGGTTCCAACAGCGCGTTCGAGAGCAGCGTCAGAAACGTCTATTAGATTTACATTATATCCAAATTGAGCAAAGACATGTGCAATGCCATTTCCCATTGTGCCGGCGCCAATAACTGCTACGTTTTTCATATCGAATAAAGTTTGCACAAATATAGCGCTAGTTACCAAGACACCCCAAAAAATGAAAGCATTTTGATTTGATTATCTTTGTAAATAAACCCGAGGTATGATCAAAGGCCTGATCCAACGTTTTTCAAAAGCCGGATTGCTGCGCAACTCCACCACACTCATCGTTGGAACCATTGTTGCCCAGCTCATACCCATCCTATTTCAGCCCTTGCTTCGGCGCATGTATTCTCCAGAAGAATTCGGTACAGCCGCACTTTTTGTGACAGCCGTAGGTATGCTTGTAGCACTTGCTAATTTTAAATACGAAAGCGCTGTTGTCTTACCAGAAAAAGATGAAGATGCACATTTTATTATTGGAGGAGGCGTATTGATCAGTTTGTTATTTGCCTTGGTCATTTGGGTCTTCATTTTATTTTTTGAAGCAACCATTAGGCAGCACTTTGAATTGAAACAGGGTGAAGTCAATTACTTATTTTTAATTCCGCTTAGTGTATTTTTTGTAAGTAGTTACCAGTGTTTCAACTTTTACTTGATTCGAAAAAAGGCCTACAAGGCTTCCGCACGAAACAAAGTGTACCGTCGTGGTTCTGAGGCAGTTGTTCAGAGCGCAACGGGTTGGCTTCGTTACAACCAAGGACTTCTATTTGGTAGTTTAATCGGCGATTTTGTGAATTTTATTGGTGCTTTTATCCAAATTAAAAACCAAGGATTTCGCATTCAAAAAGACTTCCATCAACTCAAACACATCCTCAAACAATATTGGCAATTTCCCATTTATCATGCTTTTCCATCTTTTTTAAATACCATTTCACTCACACTTCCTGTATTTATTGTCCATGCGGCATTTGGCAAGGCGGAAACCGGCCAATTCGACTTAAGTAGGCTTGTGTTGTCATTGCCAATGGCCCTCATTTCTACTGCGCTATCACAAGTTTATTTGCAGCATCAGGCCGAAAAAATCCGAAACAAACAAAGTGTTGCTTCCGATTTTTGGAGCGTGAGTAAAGCTTTATTTTGGATGAGTATTCCGCTTGCACTCATATTGTTTCTTTTTGCAACGCCCCTTTTCTCTTTTATTTTTGGTAGTCAATGGGCTTTAGCAGGTAAACTTACTGCGGTGTTGATTTTTGGACAAGCCATTAAATTTATTGTATCGCCAATGAGCTCAACGCTTGTTGCCCTCAAAGAGGTGCGCTTCAGTGCCATTTGGCAACTTCTCTATTTTGGCGCAATGGCGTGGCTTTATGCCAACCCTGGGAGCGATATTTTTGACTTTGCGCTGCGTTACTGCTACATCGACTTTGCAGCATACGCTTTCTATTATGCGCTCATTTACAAAATTGTACAACGCTACGAAAAAGCCCGTTTATGAAAGGACTCATAGCACTTTTGCGAGCGCATCCCTACTTCTCCAGTTATTTATTGGTTTATGGCTTATTGCAAATCGGACTGATACAAAGCACAGGTTTACAATATGCGCCGGCGCTCTTTTTCCTGTTTTTTGTGCCGTTCTGTCTATTTTACAGCCTCACGAACTTCCTACCTGAATTTCGAATTACGATGGGTTCGGCGCGCTTGAACACCTCAAAATTAGAATGGCTGCTGCTTGGTATGGGTCTGGTTATTGTGCTCATTCATTTGATTTGGCTTGGAAAAATACCACTTATAGAGGCTTGGCAAGCCACTAAATTATCAGCAGCCAACTTAATTAGAAAAAACAGTTCAGCCGGCCTACCCAGTTGGCTGCGTTATGCGAGTACCTGGACTGTAAGAGCCATTCTACCGACAGTAACATTGCTCTTTTTAAAGAAAAAAAATGACGTTGGCTTTGTATTTAGTTTGCTACTTGGTTCTTTGTACGGTCTTGCGCTGCTCCAAAAAAGTTTGGTACTCTGGACAACCATTCCAGTGCTGGTTTATTTCATTCTATCAAAAAAGTGGCTCGGAACGCTTGTCCTGACTGCTACCACAGGTTTGCTCTTTGTTTTGGCGGTTTTTGCCAATAATCCACAGCTTCATGGCGGAGAACACGACCTGAAAACAACAAATGTAAATTCTCCAAAAACCACACAAGTATCTGAAGGCATCTTCAAAAGAATTTTTATTGTTCCAGGTAAAACACTTGGCCTTTGGTTTGAACACGTTCCCAAAGACAAGCCCTTTTTATTTGGTCAAGATTTTGGCCCGTATGCCAAGTTGATTGGTCAAGCAACCAAGGACTACAACCTGGAATTGTATCCGCTATTTTACCCAACCTATGCCAAACAAGGCATCAATGGCAGTGTGAATACCGCTCATTTTATGCGTGGCTATGCCAACTTTGGATGGTGGGGCCTTCCGCTCTCTGCATTTTTACTTGCCATTTTCTTTTGGTTTTTAAACAATTTACATAGGAAAACACAGCCAGCCTTGGCCTTTAGTCTTCAGATTTTCCCCTTACTTTTGTTGAGTTCCGGTTCTTTACTCACGCTGTTATTTAGTGGTGGGTGGGGCTTCATTCTTTTCATACTCTTCTTACGACAAAAATCGTAATAATACTATGTCCAAGCCGCTTCGCATTTGCCACCTTACAAGCGTTCATCTCGATGGCGATATCCGGATCTTTCACAAAATGGCCAAAACCATGGCAAGCGAATTTGAGGTGCATGTAGTGGTTCCCAATACCCAAACGCGCCTTCAAGACGGCGTTCATATTCATAGTTTTGAAGCCAATACCACACAGCGTCGCATCCGAATGCGGCAAACTGTAGACCTCGTTTTAAGAGAAGCGTTGCGCGTGAATGCAGCTATCTATCAATTGCACGACCCAGAGTTATTGCGTTTGGTCAAGCCGCTCCAAGCAACGGGCGCCAAAGTGATTTTCGACGCTCATGAAGATGTACCTAAGCAAATCATGGATAAATACTGGATTCCATGGTTATTTAGAAAATTGATTTCGTTGGTTTATGCCCTTTACGAAAAACGTATAAGCCGCCGACTAGATGGCATTATCTCGGTAACGCCGTCTATTTGTGCGCGCTTTGAGAAAGCCAATCCAAAAGTGGTGCTGATCCAAAACTTCCCGCTTCCTGACGAATTCCCTGCGCCGGACTGGTCCCTGAAAAAAGCAAATCACTTCTGTTATATAGGAGGACTTTATGCCTCACGCGGAATCAAAGAGGTGGTCCTTGCAATGAAAGAAGTAGACGGACACCTTCATCTGGCTGGTAGTTTTGACGATCCTATCCTTCAGGCAGAATTAGAAGCGAGTAGCGCTTGGAAAAAAGTGACTTTTTACGGGCAAGTGGGCCGAACTCAAATTCAGGAAATTGTACAAAAAAGCACAGTTGGAATTGTGACGTTGCATCCAACGCCTAGTTACAAAGAGGCGTATCCAATCAAAATGTTTGAATATATGGCGGCCGGCTGCGCTGTTTTGGCCAGCGACTTTCCACTCTATAAATCCTTGCTTCAAGAAGAAACTTGTGGCCGCTTTGTGGACCCTGAAGACGTTCAGGAAATTGCCCAATCCTTAAATGATTTCATCTCCAATCCAACCCAAACATTAGCCATGGGCCAAGCTGCCAGAAAGCGTTTTGAAACAAAATATAGTTGGCAACAAGAGGCGCTCAAACTGCGGCAGTTTTATCTCGATCTCCATGCTTAAAATAGAACGCATATATCAACTTATTTTGATCGCATTTTGTGGTTTGTGGTTGTTGTTCAAAGCACTAGCCGGACCCTTGCTCCTTTTATTGCTCATACTCGGACTCATTGGGAAGCGCAGGCAAGAAAATCAGTTTAAGCTTTCAAAATTGACAATGCTATGGATGGCATTCTTTGTGCTTTATGCCCTTTCCTTGTTTTGGGCGCAAACACCCGATATAGCTGCACTTGAAAGAAAATTAGCCCTACTTGCCTTTCCGCTGGTTTTTTCTTTTCAATGGAAGAAGCCAGTGCCTATTGCCCAAATGTGGTTAGCGCACACCTCGGCTTGTCTTGTTTTAATAGCCATTGCTTACTATGACGCCATTATGTGTCAGCTGACTTTGGGCACGAGCGTGCGCTGTTTTAGCACAACCTATTTTTCTCAGGTGCATCATCCATCTTATTTCTCGGCTTTTTTGATTTTTAGTGTCATCGGTTTACTCTACCAAAAAATAGCTTGGTTTGCTGAAAAGCCGCGCTGGGTTTCCTGGATAGTAATTGCCCTCTTCACGTTCATGCATGTTCATTTAGGTACGCTTGCCGGAATCTTGGCACTTGTGGTTGTTTTTGTGGCTTACATCAGTAGTTCACTTTCTAAATCTTGGGGCTTGCTAAAGAGTTCAACTGCTGGACTTGCTTTGTTTATCATTGGCGTTACCCTGGCTTTTCAAAGTCCAGAAATCAAAGCCGATGCCTTGAATGCTTACGGTTTTACAAAAAACTTCGTGGCCAAGCCAAATGAATTTGTTCAGTCTCGACAAGAGCCGTTACAAGGCAACGAACTCAGACTTATTTTATGGACAGCCAGTATTCAAGAAGTCGTTGCGCATCCATTCGGACTTGGTTTAGGTGGTATGGAGCCAGCATTTAAAGACAAATTGATCAAATGGGGCTACCCGCAACAAGCAAAGAAAGAATTCAATCCACATAATCAATTGCTACAGGTTTGCAATGAGATAGGCTTACTTGGGCTATTGCTCTTTGGCCTCATCCTTTTTCAATTTTTCAGAAAAGCCATTTTTCAGAAAGCCAAAGCGCCCCTTCTTTTTGCCACCGTATTTTTGGTGTTTTGTATTTTTGAAAGTATGCTACAACGCGCATCCGGAATTGTATTTTTCATGTGTTGGTTTTGCGCATTTGCGTCTAACTGGTATCATTACCCAAGTTCTAAAACGACATGAGAATACTCATCTTGACCCAATATTACCCACCTGAAATTGGTGCGCCGCAAAACAGGCTCCACGAATTAGCCATTCGACTTAAAGCCTATGGGGCTCACATTGAGGTACTCACCGCATTGCCGAATTATCCCCAAATGGAAATTCAACATGCTTATCGAAACGGTCAGAATCGGGAAGAACAAATAGATGGTATCGCTGTGCACCGTTCTTGGATATATATCTCGAGCTCAAAGGGCATTATTGCGCGCTTATTGAATTACTTCAGCTTTGTGTGGTCCTCGTATTGGCGCGGAAGAAAACTCGAACAATTTGATTTTCTTTTAGTGGAAAGCCCGCCCCTATTCTTGGGTTACAGCGCCATGGCTTTGGCAAAGAAACTCGGAGCCAAACTCATCTTTAATGTGAGTGACCTCTGGCCGGAAAGTGCAGAAAAGCTCGGCATTGTAAACAACAAAACGATGCTCAATATGGCATACCGACTCGAGGCAAAATGTTATCAAAAAGCGGCGCTCATCACAGGGCAAACGCAAGGCATCACCAACGATATCACGAACCGTTTTGCGCACAAAGCGGTATACTGGCTACCAAATGGTGTCAATATCGATTTTTACAACCCAGACAATTTTGAAGCAGGTGCTTTTCGCCACCAAAATGGATTTAGCCAAGAAGATGTTTTATTTTTTTATGGCGGCATCATCGGCTATGCTCAGGGATTAGAAGTGATTTTACACGCCGCGCATGAAGTTAGAAATCTGCGGCACTTGAAATTTATTATCCAAGGAGTGGGTCCGGAAAAATCCAAATTAATACAACTTCAAAAAGACCTTGAACTCACCAATGTTTATTTTCTAGATCCTGTACCAAAAACGCAAATGCCTACCGTCTTGAAAGACATCGATGTAGCACTTGTTCCGCTTAAAAAATTAGCCATCTTTGAGGGCGCTATTCCGTCTAAAGTCTTTGAAGCGCTTTCCATGGAAGTGCCTTTATTGCTAGGCGTAGACGGTGAGGCCCGTCAGCATTTTATCGAAAATGCAAAGGCGGGGTGGTATTTTGAACCAGAAAATGTCCGCGCACTTGTCGAGGTACTAATTGAACTCGCTGCAAACACTAACGCCATTGAGGTGGCCGGTCAGAATGGACGGGCCTATGTCAGCAAAGACTTTAATCGAGACCAAATTGCCGCTTCCTTTTTCACCCATTTAACATCAATCTCATGATTCCATTTTCTCCACCTAGAATTGACCAAGCTGTAATTGACGAGGTTACCGCAGCACTCAAAAGCGGCTGGATTACTACTGGGCCTAGAACCAAACAATTCGAAAAAGAAATAAGCGCATATTGCGGCGCCAAAGCCACCATTGCTGTTAGCGCTTGGACCACCGGAATGGAAGTACTGCTGCGCTGGTGGGGTGTCGGGCCAGGTGACGAAGTCATTATTCCGGCTTATACTTATTGTGCCAGTGCAAATGTGGTATTGCATACTGGCGCCACTCCGGTAATGGTAGATGTGAATGCCGCTGACTTCAATATGTCCCTGACCCAAGTTGCAGCTAAAATAACTGCCAAAACGAAAGTGATCATGCCTGTTGATATCGGCGGTTTTCCTTGTGATTACGACGCGCTTTTCCAACTCGTTGCCGAGAAAAAACACCTATTTAATCCCCGTTCAGCACAACAAGCACAACTCGGTCGTATATTGATTGCGGCAGACGCAGCGCATAGTTTTGGTGCTTTTTACAACAAGCGACGCGTGGGTAGCATCGCTGATATCACCGTATTTTCTTTCCATGCGGTTAAAAACCTAACCACTGCAGAGGGTGGTGCTATTTCATTTAACTTGCCAGAAGGCTTTGACCACGACGAGATTTACAAAACCTTTAATATCAAAATCTTGCACGGACAATCCAAAGATGCCTTGGCTAAAACCCAGAAAGGTGCTTGGCGCTACGATGTATTGGAGCCCGGATTCAAATGCAATATGACTGATATTCAAGCCGCCATAGGACTCATCGAATTGAATCGTTACCAAGAAAATTTAGATCGGCGAGAGGCCATTTTTGAAAAATATAACAGTGCTTTTGCCTCTTATGCTTGGGCACAGTTGCCGCCTTCAACAAACGAAAATAAGATCAGCTCCTTCCATCTCTATCAATTGAGAATAAACAATTGTACCGAAGCACAACGAGATGCCATTATTCAAGAAATTTTTGAACACGATGTAGCGGTTAATGTACATTTTCAACCCTTACCCCTACTCACTGCTTACAAGAATTTAGGCTACCAAATTGCTGATTTCCCTGTGGCTTACTCCCACTACGCCACCGAAATTTCGTTACCGGTATATTACAACCTCACTGATGAACAGGTAAATACTGTTATAAACGCCGTGCTTGCATCAGTCGAAAAAGTTTTAACATCTTCAGTTAGATATGCATAGAAACGATAAATTCAATCCAAACCTTCGAAAAATCAAAATGAAAACAATCGTATTTACACTTTTACTACTCCCGTTGATCTCGTTTGCCCAAGATTGGCCTATCAAAGGAACGCCAGACTGGCCGTCATACGAAACTAAAGACCTAAACGACACCTGTGATGTTATTCCATTAGGCGTTGACTTCGGTTTATGCGATATGGCTTTGGGTTGGGCACTGACCGACTCGGGTTGTGTGGTGTTGTCGGGTTGCGGCTGGATTGGTAGTGACGGCATCAATTACCAAAGTTCATTCTTTAGCTCTTCTTACGAATGCAACAGTGCATGTTTGCAAGATACCGTTATCTTTTTAAGTTGTATTGATTCGAGCCAGATCGATTTAAGCGTCTTTTGCCAAGGCGCCATAGATCCCGTTTGTGGTTGTGATTCTGTCACTTATCAGAATGCATGTGAGGCCACTTACTATTTTGGAGTGAGTAGTTATTATCCCGGAGTTTGTGTTACCAATAACACACAAAATCTAAATGCCGAACGAATCTACGTATATCCAAATCCAAACAATGGATCATTTCTGGTTGAAAAGCTATCAAATGGAAGCGTCATCCAAATTTTTAATTTGGTCGGTGAAATGATTTTCAAAGCAATTGCTGAAAATGAAGCACTTTCGATTGATCTTGGCAATGCCGTCGATGGATTTTACATATTAACAATTGATGGGCAATTTGGACAAAAAATACGGATAGAATAAAAATAAACTTCAAGAAACTATATCCACTAAGTAAATCTACTGAAGTAGCTTAGCCAAGCTCTTTTGAACTTTGAACAAAACAAGGTTCATGTTCATAAAAACGTACTCCAGCGCTGTATTTGGCATCAGCGCAACAATCATTCAGGTTGAGGTCAATATTGAAATCGGTATCAACTTTCATTTAGTCGGGCTACCCGATATCGCTGTTCGCGAAAGCCACCAACGCATCAAAGCGGCCTTTCGCAATAATAAGCTTCATTTTCCAGGCAAGGAAGTCACGATCAATTTATCACCCGCCGACATCCGCAAAGAGGGATCTGTTTTTGATCTTCCAATAGCAATTGGCATACTAGCGGTTACCAATCAGGTCAAAGCGCAGCGTTTGGAGGAGCTACTTCTGCTCGGCGAACTTTCTCTCGATGGCAGCATCCAAAGAACAAAAGGCGTTTTGGCCATTGCTTTACAAGCCAAAGCTGAAGGATTCAAAGGTCTTATCGTACCAGCTGAAAATGCCAATGAAGCAGCCATTGTCAGCGGTCTTGAAATATACGGAGTAAGAAATATACAAGAAGTATTATCCCTACTCAATGGCCAGAACACCATTCAAGCCACCCCAACCATAGGTCCAGAAGCATTTGAGGCACTCAGTACCCAAAACACTTTAGATTTTGCCGATGTGAGAGGTCAAATGCACGTCAAACGGGCCTTTGAAATTGCGGCAGCTGGCGCACACAACCTGATACTCGTAGGTCCTCCAGGCGCTGGAAAATCCATGCTAGCTAAGAGATTGCCCACCATTTTGCCCCCAATGACGCTTGAAGAAGCTCTTGAAACAACCAAGATTCATAGCGTTGCTGGAAAAAAACGCGCCTCCGGCATCGTTAGTCAAAGACCTTTTCGCAAACCGCACCACACCATTTCTGATGTAGGGCTTATCGGAGGTGGAAGTTACCCTCAGCCCGGCGAGATTTCCTTGGCGCATAATGGCGTTTTATTTTTGGACGAACTCCCAGAATACAAAAGGCACGTCCTCGAGGTATTGCGGCAGCCACTCGAAGACCGCTCCGTCAATATTTCAAGAGCGCGGTTCTCTATAGACTATCCGGCTAATTTCATGTTGGTTGCCGCAATGAACCCCTGCCCGTGCGGATTTCTTAACCATCCCGAAAAGTCTTGTGGTTGCCATCCAAATGCCGTTCAGCGCTATCACCAAAGAGTTTCCGGCCCCTTACTTGACCGCATCGATATGCATATCGAAGTAAGCCCTGTTAAATACAATGAACTCCAACAGCACAAACCGACAGAAAGCAGCCAAGATATTCGGCTGCGCATCCTCGCTGCGCGGCAAATTCAGCAGGCCAGATACGCCCAACAACAAGGCACCTATGCCAATGCCCACATGAGCCGAAAACAAGTGGAACAATTCTGTCAACTGCAACAAGCTAGTCAAGACATCTTACAAACTGCCATGAAAAGACTCGGGCTCTCTGCTAGAGCCTACGAGCGGATTCTCAAAGTGGCAAGGACGATCGCAGACCTCGATGCAGCAGTAAACATTGAAACCCAACATATCAGCGAAGCCATTCAATACCGCAACTTAGACCGCAGCCAATAACCCGTAACATGCTTCACAGGTTGTTCAACTAATTGAGATTCTAATTGTTAGATGTAAGATAAACCCTACATTTGAATATGCGCTTTATTTTCATGCTTCTCTCGTTACTCTCCATTAATCAGAGTATTGGTCAAAATTTAACTATTGGCCATACGACCATCACATTCAATGACCCTTTGCGAACAGGTGGTTTTGGTAGCGGGGGTGGGCCAGGCAGACAAATACAAACAGAAATATATTATCCTGCACCAGCAGCCGGTGAAAACGTAACCGTCGCCAACGGCCAGTGGCCAATTATTGTCTTCGGACATGGATTTGCCATGAATTGGGATGCCTATTCAAATATCTGGAATTATTTGGTGCCTTTAGGTTATGTCATTGCATTGCCTCGAACTGAAAGCAGTTTGTTTCCGGCACCTAGTCATGATAACTTTGGTAAAGACATTGCGCTTGTGGGTCAAAAATTAAGTGAACTAGGCCAAAATAGCTCGAGTATTTTTTATACCAAGATTTCCGATTATGCCTGTGCAATGGGGCATTCCATGGGCGGTGGCGCCGCTGTATTGGCGGCGAGTCAGAGTACAATCTTTGATTGCTATGTCGGCTTGGCACCCGCTGAAACAAATCCGAGTGCAATTGCTGCAGCGTCCAATTTAAATCTACCTTCCTTGATTTTATCCGGTAGTAACGATGGTGTTACGCCACCCAATCAGCACCATATTCCGATTTTTGAGGCCATCACGCATGACTGCAAATCATTTGCAAACATCATAGGTGGAGGGCATTGCTATTTTGCAAATACCAATTTCAATTGTGATTTCGGTGAAAGTACGAGCTCTACTGGTATCAGCCTGAGCCGCACCGAACAACAGGGCTTAATGTATCAGCAAATAACGTCATGGCTGAGCTATTTTCTGAACACCTCATGCGAAGGCTATGAAGCATTTATTGACTACCCTATCAATGGCATTGATTTAAACAGTACGTGTCCTGCAATGCAACCTGATGTTACCATAAGTCAAAACAGTACTATCTTGAGCACCAACAGCCAGGGAATTGCCTATCAATGGTTTTTAAATGGCGTGCCGATCAGTGGTGAAACCAACGATACACTCCTCGTAACAGAAAACTTCACCGGCGTCTATCAATTATTGGTCTATTACACTTACGGATGTCAATACAGCAATAATATTGTTAACATTGACGAAGACCAAAGCGTAGTACAAGTTTATCCAAATCCAGCAAGTGATTTCATTGTAATCAAAGGTATAGCTGAGCCAAACGCTAAATATTCCATTGTAAACCTACAAGGGCAAGTCATGCAGGTTGGTGCTTTGAATGCAGACCACAAAATCATTCTGCTCAAAGAGCTTCCTAATGGCGCCTATTTTCTTCAAATAAATGAGCTCGTTTCTCAGTTACTGATTCAGCGTTAAGCGCACACAAAAATCAAAACAATTCATTATCTTCGGGGACTCTTATCTAGATACATGCACAAACTATTACTTCTTCCTTTTTTTCTGCTGCTCAGCATCGCAACCTTTGCGCAGGATTACACCATTCGTGGATTTTTGCACGATGCTTCAAATGGTGAACCCATTTCAGATGAGCGCATCAAACTTTTAAAACAAGACAGCACCCCAATTGCCGTTGCGTACTCAAATCTTTCCGGATTTTTCTCTATCCCTAAACTTACTACTGGCAATTATATATTGAAAGTTGAAAAGGGAAAATACGAGCGCACCTTTCTCAATGTAGACATGACTGCTGGCAAAAAAATCTACGACATCGGTTCTTGGAACCTCAATCCAAATACGCTTAACGTTCAAGACGTCCGGGTTAGTAATGAAGCCAAAGCCAAAAAGCAACAAATCGGAATGTCCGAAGTTAAAATGGACAAGCAAGCAGTTGAACGCATTCCGATGTATGGTGCCGAAAGCGATATAACCGGTGCGCTGAGTGTTACACCCGGTGTAATTACAACAGGAGACCAAGGCGGTCAGCTTTATGTGCGCGGTGGTACGCCCATTCAAAACAAAACCCTTCTCGATGGCATGACCATCTACAACCCTTTTCACTCGATTGGTTTTTATTCGATTTTTGAAACAGAACTAGTCAAGTCTGTTGATATCTACACTGGTGGTTTTGAATCCAAATATGGTGGCAGAATATCTTCAGTAATGGACATCACCTACCGCGACGGTAACCGCAGTAAATTTTCTGGGAAGGTTTCCGCTTCCCCTTTCATGAGCAAAGCTGTCATCGAAGGCCCTCTTGGTAAAAAAGGCAAAGATGGCTTAGCCAGTGGCTCGTATATGCTCACCGGAAAACACTCTTTACTGGACTACACCAGCAAATCCTTGTACCCAACTGTCAACGATGGAAACGGACTTCCGTTTAATTTTACCGATCTCTATGGTAAAATCACTTTTAACGGAGAGGGTGGTTCAAAGGTCAGTGTTTTCGGTTTCTCCAACCAAGACTCCGTCAATTACAGTGTTGCTGACCTCGATTGGAATGCCGCCGGAGGAGGATTGAACTTTACCCTTGTTCCGAGCAGCTCCCCAATTTTTATTCGTGGGCATGTCAATGGCAGCAATTATGAAACAACCTTTGGTGAAATCGGCCAAGAACCGCGCTATTCCAAAATTGGCGGCTTTGATTTGGGTTTTGATTTCACCTTCTTCCAAAAAAATGAAAGTGAACTCAATTATGGCTTCAATCTATCTGGTTTCAATACGCAATTCATCACCTTCAACGAACTAGATAGAAAAATCGAAGCAAGTAATTTCACTACAGAGATTGGAACTTATATCAATTACCGCTTGGTGACCCCACGTTGGGTTTACCAAGGTGGTTTGCGTATGCAACTTTACGCATCTTTAAATACGGTTTCAATAGAACCTCGAATTGGTGCCAAATACAACGCTACCGACAAACTGCGCTTCAAATTTTCAGGAGGTCGCTTCTCCCAAAACTTCACCTCCGCGTCATCGGATAAAGACGTGGTGAACCTCTTCAATGGCTTGTTATCTGCACCTACTAATGTTCAGGACCAATTTATCAATGAATTCCAACAGGTTTCTAATATTAAAAATGGTTTGCAATACGCGTGGCATGCAATCGCAGGTTTTGAATACGATATCAATAAGTACTGGAATGTCAATATCGAAGCCTACTACAAATATTTTGACCAACTCAGTAACATCAATCAGAATAAACTCTACAGCGACGTCGCACAATTTGAACTCATTGACGATGTATTCAAAAAGGATTTCATTATTGAATCAGGGCAGTCGTATGGCGTTGATGCCTTGGTCAAATACAACAAAGACCGCATTTTTTTATGGGCAGTTTATTCATTAGGGCACAATACACGTTGGGATGGTTTCAACACGTATTTCCCTGTATTTGACCGTCGTCATAATATCAATCTTGTAGGCTCCTACGCTTTCGGAAAAAATAAAAAAACCGAACTCAATGTGCGTTGGAATTTAGGCTCTGGTCTGCCTTTTACACCAACGGCAGGCTACTATCAACAAGAAACCTTTAGCGAAGGACTCACCACTGATTACGTGACGAACAATCCGAACAATATTGCCACTATGCTGGGCACCTTTAATTCGCAAAGGCTTCCATATTACCACAGACTTGACATCACTGTAAAGCATACAATTGTTACACCTAAGAAAAATAACCTTGAATTGGTAGCGGGTATCACAAACGTGTACAACCGCAACAATATTTTCTATGTGAATCGCGTGACGAACGAAATCATTTACCAATTCCCAATTTTACCAAGTATAGGAATCAGTTATAAATTCTAACCATGGCAAATATCCGGGCTTTTAAAGCGATTCGTCCGGTGCGCAGCAAAGTACACTTGGTTGCCACAAGGCCTTATTATTCCTACAAAAAGAACGTACTCAAAGCCAAACTAGAAGACAACCCTTATACTTTTTTGCACATCATTAATCCAGAATTTGGCGCAAGTGTCAAGACCAAACCAAATTCTAAAGAGCGTTTTTTACAAGTCAAACAAAAGTTTGAACGCTTTAAACAAGAAGGCATTCTCATTACTGATCCGCAAGACCACCTCTATATTTACAGGCAATCCAAAGCAGATTTCGTCGTCGCCGGTTTTTTTGCTGGGGTCAGTGTAGATGACTACCTCAACGGACAAATCAAAATTCATGAACAAACCCTTACCGCAAGGGAAGATATCTTTACAACTTATTTGGATATCGTCGGATTCAATGCTGAGCCCGTTTTGTTAACATACAAGGGCCAAGATCCAATCCGAGTAGTGCTCAATAAAAATTTAGAAACCCGAGCCGAATACGAATTCACTACTACTGACGGCGTCACCCATGAACTATGGCTGCTGAACCACGCAGATTCGCAAACCATTTGCGCTTGCTTTGAACAAGTTGAGGCCCTTTACATTGCCGACGGACACCACCGTTCGGCTTCGTCGGCACGCTACACGCAACAACTGCGTGCGCGCAATACCATTTACCCGAAGGCCGCAGATTATTTCCTTGGCTACCTCGTAGAGGAAACCGCTGTTCAAATTGCAGCTTTCCATCGCTTACTCAAATCCACCAACGGACTCGATATCACTGGGCTCATTGCCATTCTGAAAAACGAAGGGGTCGTCGAAAAATTAAATGGTCCTTCATTACCGGCCCAAAAACACGATGTCCATCTTTACATGGACCACACCTGGTTAAAATTCAGACCCAACCTCAACTTCATCAACGACCAAGATCCTATTGAGACGCTCGACTCTTTCATTTTATCAGACCTGATTCTAAAGCCTATTTTTGGCATCCTGGACCTAAAAACCACCGATCAAATTGAATTCATTCCAGGCAACGAACCACTACAAAAAATTATCGATGCGGTAGATTCAAAGAAATTTGAGTTGGCTTTTTTATTGCACCCTGCAGACATCTCAGCTGTGAAAAAAGTAGCCGATGCCGGACTCAATATGCCTCCAAAATCTACCTGGGTCGAACCCAAACTACGCAGCGGACTCACTATTTATTCCTTAGAAGAATGATCAAAGCGCAACTCGACATACTGCGAGCAGAAATTCCAAGTTCCGTTACACTCATTGCCGTTTCCAAAACCAAACCCGTTTCGGATATTTCTGTGGCCTACGCAGCTGGTCAACGACATTTTGGAGAAAACAAAGTCCAAGAAATGGTCGAAAAAGCAGCGCAGCTGCCCCCAGATATCAAATGGCATCTTATTGGTCATTTACAAACCAACAAGGTCAAATACATGGCCGGTTTTGTACATCTTATTCACGGTGTCGACAGTCTCAAACTACTGGTAGAGATCAACAAACAAGCAGCTAAAGTTTCGCGTATGCAAGATGTGTTGCTCCAATTTCATATTGCGCAAGAGGAAACTAAATTTGGCCTCAACCTTTCTGAAGCCCAAGATTTACTGAGCTCAAATGCATTTGAACAATTACAGCACATCAGAATTTGTGGGGTAATGGGTATGGCGAGCTTTACGACCAATCAAAATCAAATAAGCCAAGAATTTGAGCACCTTGTGCAGATATTCAAGCAGTTACAGGAAGGATTCTTTAAAAACCAAGACCACTTCAAAGAAATATCGATGGGCATGAGTGGGGATTATCAGCTCGCCATTTCAAATGGAAGCACAATGGTTCGGGTTGGCAGTAAAATTTTTGGAGGACGTTAGACGTCGAAAATCAGGGACGAAATTTGATCTTTGGCAAAATACTTTTGAGCCAAAAGCTGCATTTCTGTAGCGGTAATTTTATCAATAGCCTGGTGCATTTCGGCAATTGTATCGATTTGACCAAAAGCCAACATGCTCTTACCAAGGCCTTGCATGAGTCCAGAATTGACATCCATACCTAATGCTAAATGGCCTTTAAATTGTCTTTTGGCTTGTATAAGTTGCGCAGCACTCAAAGGTTTAGTACGGAGCTTGTCGAGTTCTTTATCGATTAAAGCCAGCGTTTTATTTACATTTTTTGATTCTGAACCAAAATAAATTTGCCAATAGCCTGTATCTGCAAAAGTGTGGTAATTGGCTTCTATGGAATAGGCGTAACCGTAGCGCTCTCTTATCGATAAGTTCAGTCGACTATTTAAGGCAGGACCACCTAGGATATTCACAAGCAAGGACATCGCAATGCGTTCGTCTTGATGATAGCTCGGTGCCAAACCACCCAAAACAGCATGCGCTTGGTAATTGGCTTCTTTTTTAATTTCTCGAAAGGTGGTGGCGCCCACAAAAGGCTGTGGCGCTGGACGTGGCGCTGTAAGTGGCATAGCGGCTAAGGCACTTTCCAAAGCAGCTTTCAAACGCGATATTGGCATATTGCCAACGAAAGATACCACCAAGTTATCAGCTGTAAAGTATTGACCTACATAATCTTGTAAATCTTTCTGTGTAAAACCAGAGACGCTTTCTTTGGTTCCTAAAATATTCTGACCAAGCGGATGCCCTCCAAAAAGATTGGCATCAAAATCATCAAAAATTTTATCTGAAGGAGAGTCCAGATAAGAGTTGATCTCATCGAGAATAACTTCTTTTTCTTTTTCGATTTCCTTTTCTGGAAAAACAGAGTGAATGGAGATGTCACACAATAGATCAATGGCTCTTTGGGTGTGTTCTTTTGAAAAAGAAGCATATAGGCACATTTCTTCTTTGGCAGTGTAGGCATTGAGTTCACCTCCAACTGCATCTATGCGCGATAAAATTTGTAAGGCCTTGCGCTTTTGTGTTCCTTTGAATAGGCAATGTTCGAGAAAATGGGCCAAACCTATTTGAGCGGGGGCCTCATGACGTGAACCTGCGGCAAAGAAAAAACCGAGATGCGCCACTTGGCTTGGCACTTTTAGGTAAACCAAACGCGTACCATTAGCTAACAATTCACATTGGGGAAGATAGGCTTTCATTTACGGATTCAGTAAAGTGGAGGTCCATTGTTGGTGGCTCAGTTGGTATGCCCGGCGCTCGTGGAGTCTAGAGGGTTGGCCTTGCCAGAATTCAAAATAATGAGCGTCTAGCGCATAACCACCCCAATGTGGAGGTCGTGGTACTTCGGCCGGAAATTGCGCATCTAGCGCCTCAAAGCGGGCAATGAGTTGCTGACGATTGGAAAGTTCTTGCGATTGTAACGAGGCCCATGCGCCCAATTGACTCTCTCTGGGACGCGATGCAAAATAGGCATCTGAAACTTCGGCTGACACCTGACTTACAGCCCCTTCGATGCGAATTTGACGCATCAGTTTAGGCCAAAAAAAGAGCAGTGAGGCCTTTGGCTGCGCGTTTATATCTTGGCCTTTGTGAGAAGCGTAGTTGGTATAAAAAATGAATTGCTGTGCTAGCAACTCTTTTAGGTATAGTATTCTTGAAGAAACCTGCTGGGTTTCGACCGAAAAAGTACTTAGTACACAGGCATTTGCCTCTGTTTCTTGTGCTTGCACAGCAGCATCAAACCAATTTGAAAATGCGACAAATGGATCTGCTGGTAATAAGTCAATTGCCGATGGCTGATCGAAATCGGCGTGGTTTTCACGGTATGTTTTGAGCCAATCACTCATTTGCTTAGTCCTCAGTTTGATCGATGATTTCAGCGTCGTCAGACGCAGTGAAATCGTCTTCAATTTCGTCTTCAATTTCGTCTTCAAAATCTGAACCTGAGGCCGAAAAGACTTGTCTGATGGGGGTATGTGTGTGCTCTTCTGGTTGTGGTGCTTTCAATGCTGGTGATTGAACGTCTTCTTCTCGGTAAGGAAAAATTTCTACTATTGGAGATGCGGTTATTGAAACGACGTTGAAGTCAATCATGAGCGTAGCAAGACTTTCTTCAATTCTTTCGTATGCTTCTTTGACATGTGCTGCACTGACTAAAAAGTTCTGAGAAATGGTTTTTGCCTTCTCTCCATCTTCATCGATGCGGTCATAGGTGACTTTGCATTTGAACCATTGTTCGGCGTCGTCGTATTGGAAGATGTCGTGGAGGTCGGTACGGGCAATGCCGGTTACTTGAAACTCGCCTCTGATACTCGAACCCAACTCTTCGTAAATTCGTGCCTCGGCGTCGGTGAAGGTCATGGCGGCGAGTAAATAGGGTTCTGAAACCCTCTTAAATGTGCCGTTTTCGAGTTGTTTGGTGTATTTGACTTTAACGGTAAACCAGCTATTCATGCGTTGTATTTTTTGGTCTACAAAGATACGACGCTAGTTTGAATTTGCACTATTTAGAAAAGCCAAATGGCAATAAGTTTTGAACGGAATCGAGGACAATGATTTGTCCTAAGCGCTGCACCAGCAGCACCTCTATAGGTTGGGCTTGTCGGGCCTCACTTTCTAACATGACTTGCCGACAAGACCCACAAGGTGAGAGCAATGCACCTTGCGGCATCAGCTCGCCCTCTGCCACAATACAAATTTTGACAATCGGATCTGAAGGATGCTGAGCTCCAGCATAAAACAACGCAACGCGTTCAGCGCACAATCCGGAAGGATAAGCGATATTTTCTTGATTATTACCTTGAATGATGTGTCCACTTTTGAGCAAAACACTGGCACCAACTTTAAACTTTGAATACGGCGCATAAGCCTGCTGCATCGCTTTTAAAGCCTGATTAACTAAGTTTTGGTCGGCCAAAGAAAGTGCATCTTGGGAGGCAAATGTGCTGTAAGTGAATTGAAATTGATTTGGCATCGGGAGCTTTATACGCTCAAATGCAGAAAAAGTTTCTGCTTTAATTCAAACGAATAAGGATAAGCGGGCTTTTTTCGGTAAATTCGCGTTTTAAGTTAACATGGACACAGACAAAGCAAAAGCATCCTATGGCGTAGGCATGAGCATCGCCGAAAGTTTAAAACAACAAGACCTTTCTTCACTAGACCTCGATCAAGTACTCGCTGGCATGCGTGCCATTTTTAACGGCGAGCAGACCGAAATGTCACCAGAAGAAGCCAATCTACATATTCAGCGTTTTTTAGATTCACAAAAACACCTCAAATACGACGCCGTTAAAAAGGCCGGAGAAGCCTTCTTGGCCGACAACGCGCAGCGGCCAGAGGTGCAAACCACTGCAAGTGGTTTGCAGTACGAAGTGCTGCAAGAAGGCGCAGGTCCTCTGCCGGGCCCAACAAGCCAAGTCACCGTCCATTACCATGGTTCACTCATCGATGGCACTGTTTTCGACAGCTCTGTACAGCGCGGAACGCCCGCTACTTTTGGCGTCAATCAAGTAATCAAGGGCTGGACCGAAGCGCTGCAACTCATGCCAGAAGGTTCCAAATACCGACTGTATATTCCGCAAGAACTCGCCTACGGTGCTAACCCTCACCCAGGTGGAGCCATCCAACCTTATGCCGCATTATTATTTGATGTCGAACTACTCTCTATCGCTTAACAACTCACTTCTTATGAAATTCCTTTCCATTTTTACCCTTCTATTTTTACTATTTGCTTGCGGAGACGAAGTCGTCACTTTCAAAACAGATAAAGAGCGCTATTCATACCTTTTGGGGGTAGAAATTGCCAAACCTTTCATTACCCAAGCGCCATTTACCAAAATGGATAAAGAGAAAATGATCGAAGGTTTTGAAAATCCGGTAAAAGAAGCTGAACTGAAAAAGTTCTACCGCGACCTCGAATTACTACTTGGTCAAACCGGCCGTAGTTTCAACGAAAAGTACAAAGAACAAGGTTCGTTTGCCGTTGGTAAAATCAACCGCGAGCGCTTTGACCATTACTTTGAAGAACTCAATGCCAAAAGCCTCATCAATAGCGACTTCGTTAAAAAAGGTTTTGCCGATGGTCTCAACAAACGCGATGCCGCCGCACTCAAAGGCCTCGATCGCAAAAAAATCATGGCAGGGTTTGAAGCCCTCATGAATGTCAAATATCAAAAAATAACTGCAGGTTATAAAGCGGAAGGCGATACATTTATGGCAGCAAACAAGAAAAAACCTGGCGTAATCACCACACCCAGCGGCCTACAATACGTGGTTCTGAAAACCGGAAAAGGCCCTAAACCAACCCGAGACGCTCGCGTTAAAATGAGCTATATTGGCATGAATCCAGATGGAAGTATTTTTGATCAGTCACCGTCAGGGCAAGGCATCAGCTTTGGCCTCAACGAAGTCATTCCCGGCTGGACCGAAGGCATTCAACTCATGAATGTTGGCACCAAAATTCGCTTGTTTGTTCCTCAAGAACTTGCCTATGCAGGCAATCCACCACAAGGCGCAAATATCAAGCCTTATTCTCCACTGATTTTTGAAATGGAATTACTTGAAATTGAAAAACCTAGCGCCCCGAACACGGCTATCGGTACTCAAGTTCCTCGTCCTTAATTTAAACTCTTCTTACTATGCGTTTGAATCGAATTCTCTCCATTTTTACAGTAGCGCTATTTTTACTTAGCGCTTGCGAAGAAGACATCATCCTCGATGGTGATTTCGTTGAGACTGCAGTGGTTTACGGTCTATTGGATCAAGCCGACTCCATTCACATGATCAAAATTACAAGAGCCTTTATTGGCCCGGGTTCTGCACTAGATATTGCTCAAATTGCTGACTCAAGTTATTTTGATCAAGTTGAAGCAACAGTTAGTGAAGTGGTCAACGGCCAAGTGACCCGAACCTGGACCCTCCAAGACACAATTGTTCAGGATAAAGACACCAATGGTTTATTCTATGGCCCGGCGCAAAAAGTATATTACTTCAAGACACTCCCAACAGGCCCCCTAGAAGCCATTCAAACTTCGACAAATCCACTCATGAGCTCTTTGATTCCGACTGCAACTTACCGCTTCAAAGCAATTATTAATGGCGGCGAATTCGAAGTAAGTGGTCAAACGGAACTCGTTCACGGCATGACCTCCCCTGCCGCCTCACAAAACTTTACTTTCAAGTTTGCCGATGATCCAGGAGAATATATTTCCAGTGGTGTCTCTATCTCCAACACAGGCAATTCATACATTACGAGTGCTCACCTCGATGTCATCTTTAATGAACACCAAGGTACTACCATCAATGAAAAATCATTCCGTTGGAAACTCGGCGAAGCCCCAGTTGAACCCTACAGCTCTAGAACTTTTTCTGCTGTGGGCAGAACTTTTTATGACCTCATCAAAGGCAATGTATCTACAAATACAGCCATAAACAAACGTACTTTCAAAGCCATGAGAGTCATTTTGACCGGAGGCGCCGAAGAATTATACAACTACATGAGTGTCAATGCACCAAGTTCGAGTTTGGCTCAAAACAAACCGACCTACACCAACCTAAGTGTTTCTAATGGCAAACGTGTGGTCGGTATTTTTTCTTCTAGACAGACCGTTACTTATTACAAACCATTCTATACTTCGCCACAACAAGCGTATATCCGTGCCATCGACAAAAAGTCGACCAGAGAACTTTGCAACGGTCCGATTACCGGCTTTTTGTTGTTCTGTTCAAATCATCCAGGAGATAACGTTGTTGGGCAAGAGGAATCTTTTGCCTGCAACTAAATGACCGAACGCCAGACACTCTTTGCTGATGTCTTGCTGCCGGTCCCGATGCGGCAGGTTTTTACCTATCGTGTTCCCTTTGAGCTCAATGACCAAATTGGTGCAGGCCTAAGAGTCTTGGTCCCTTTTGGAAAAAGTAAATTGCTAACCGGCATTGTTACAAACGTGCATGCGCTGGTTCCGCAAAACTACCAGGCCAAATACATCGACACCATTCTTGACCAAACGCCAATTTTGAGCCCTAAACAAATGGCTTTTTGGGATTGGGTGAGCAGCTATTACATGGCCCCAATCGGCGATGTCATGAACGCAGCGTTGCCTGCCAACTTCAAATTGGCAAGTGAAGCCAAGTTTTGCCTGCATCCGGACGCACCCAATGAAAAACCAGAACTTAGTACAAGAGCCGAAGAAATTCTGGAACTACTTGCCATCCAAGACCAACTGAGCAGCAAGGAACTTGCCGAAAGACTCGGTATCAAAACCATTCAGCCCTACCTGAAAAAACTACTGGATCACAAGCTCATTGCCAGTGCAGAAGAAGTCCAAGAAAGATATACACCCAAAACACAACTCTTTGTTTTTCTCGACCCCGAATACCAACAAGAAGAACAACTTTCTGTTTTTTTGAATACGCTTGAACGCAAAGCACGCTCAGACAAGCAACTCGCCATTTTACTGCGTTTTATTCAGAAAGCAAGTGAAGCAGGAGGCCTACACCTACCCGTCTCAAAGTCACTCTTATTGCAAGAAGGCCTGAGCGCCAGTGCGTTGGCCACACTCGAAAAACAAGGCGTATTTTCTATTGAACGCCTGCAAATTGATCGTTTCAATAGCATCGGAGAAGGTAAAGGTGCATTTAAACCGCTCACCGATGTACAACAAACAGCACTCGCAGAAATTGAAACAGGCTTCCTGCAAAAAGAAGTCTGTTTATTTTATGGTGTTACCGGATCGGGTAAAACAGAAATTTATGTCCAACTGATTCAACAGTACTTAGACCTCGGTAAACAAGTGCTCTTCCTGATACCTGAAATCGCGCTAACTACGCAACTTATTACAAGACTCCAACATTATTTTGGAGATCTGGTCGGGGTGTATCACAGTCGCTTTAATCAAAATGAGCGCATAGAAATCTGGAACCACGTACTGGCCAATGATCCCAATAAATTTCGCATAATTGTTGGTGCCCGTTCTTCACTATTTTTACCTTTCGCCGACCTTGGTTTGGTCATCGTCGATGAAGAACACGAGGCTTCTTTCAAGCAATACGACCCCTCACCGCGCTACAACGCTCGTGACGCGTCAATCGTCTTGGCCAAAATGCACCAAGCTAAAGTCCTACTGGGCTCTGCTACACCTTCATTGGAATCATTTCAAAATGCCAAACAAGGCAAATATCATTTGGTGCAATTAAGCGAGCGATACAAAGGCCTGCAACTCCCACTGATGCTATGCGCCGACCTCAAACGAGAAAAAAGGCTCAAAAATATGCAATCTCATTTTTCGAGTTTATTGCTCGACGAAATGAAATTGGCGCTCGACAAAAAGGAACAAATTATATTGTTTCAAAACAGGCGCGGCTACACCCCTATTTGGTCCTGCGAGGTATGTGCCTGGACGCCGCGCTGTCAGCATTGCGATGTCAGTCTGACCTACCACAAACTGAGCAACATGCTCAAATGTCACTACTGTAGCTATGCAACGCCACCTATTGGTTCTTGCACCAATTGCGGCAGTAACCGCCTGCGCATGATAGGTTTTGGAACTGAAAAAATTGAAGACGAACTACAACTTATTTTTCCAAATAAGGTTTTCAAGCGCATGGACCTCGATAGCACGCGCTCCAAAAATGCCTACGAAGAGATAATAGACGATTTTTCTCAGCGCCGTATCGATGTGCTTATCGGGACGCAAATGGTCACCAAAGGCCTCGACTTTGACCATGTTTCTTTAGTTGGCATTTTAGATGCAGATATGCTACTCAATAGACCTGACTTTCGCGCCTACGAGCGGGCTTTTCAACTGATGTCTCAGGTAGCAGGGCGTGCGGGTAGAAAAGAAAAACAAGGCAAAGTTGTCATACAAAGCGCCCAAGCCGAACACTGGGTCCTGGAGCGCGTCATGGCTCATGACTACATCGGTTTCTATGAAGTGGAAATCGAAGAACGCGAGCGCTTTTTTTATCCGCCATTCTATAAAATCATTCAGCTCACCCTAAAGCACGAAAAAGAGGAGATCCTCAATGAAGGTGCTCATTTTTTTGCCGAACAACTGCGCGGCGTATTTAAAGAGCGTGTGCTAGGCCCTGAGTTTCCGTTGGTCAAGCGCATTCAAAATAAATTCCTCAAAGAAATCAAGCTCAAAATTGAGCGCGGTGCCCCCGATAAAAAAGTCAAGGCCCGCATCTTACAAGACATCGATGTCTTCTATCAGCAAGTCAAATTCAAGGGCATCCAGATCAGCATTGATGTGGATCCGATGTAACTCCCTTAACGATACAAGCTATTTACCTTGCTCAGTGCTGTACTTTTCAATAAGTAGCTCATTGAGGGTTCGAACCATTTGATTTTCTTTTTCCAATTCGTATATTTTTTGCTTTACCTCAGCGAAACTTGGGCTGAAAAGTAAAAAGAAATCAAATTGCAAAACACTTGAAATTACTGACAAGAGTTCAGTATCTATCGAGCTTCGGGTAAGAATAGAATAGACGTTGCCCCGCGATTTATTGATTTTCTTGGCAAAATCGGTAACAGACAAGTCACTTTCATCGAGCACGCGCTTAATTTCCTGACCAATATGAACCTCCACCATGTCACAAATTTGCTGAATGCATTGCTCATAATCTTATACAATAAGTTTATATTATGATACACTTTTGTACAATTTTATTGTACATTTGATGCGATTAATGATTAAAACCTAATAAAATGAAGCTTTTAACAAAAATTTCAATGCTCGGCATCGTAGCGTTATCTCTGTTCAGTTGTGCCAAACCAGGATGTACGGATAGCGATGCAATCAATTATAGCGAATCTGCTAAAAAAGACGATGGATCTTGCTTGTATAAAGAAAAATTGATTTTCTGGCAAGACCAATCTACATCCGAATTGTTGCAAAATGCAGGAATCACGGGTTTATATGTATATGTCGACGGTCAATTGGTAGGCTCAACATTAGCAACAAACTATTGGACAGGTACACCAAGCTGTGAACAATCTGGAAATATCAATACAGAAATTGACATGGGTAAAAGTTACATTAAATACATCAATATCGAGATCAAGGACAACAACGGTAATTCACTTTACAACGATACCTATACCATGATAGCCGGCAATTGTAATGTTTTTCAGATGTAAAAATAAATGAACCTGTTTAGAATAACTAAACACCAATTAATTAAATCATCAACCAATTTAATTCTTCAACGCATGAAAAACCTTACACTCTTCTTAGCAAGTTTCCTTTTGTTCTTTACGTCTTGTAGTGTTCAAAAAAGAACGTATCGACCTGGTTTTACAGTTCAATGGAAAGGGGACAAATTTCAAAAGGATAATGAAGAAATCGCGCAAGATAATGTCGAAAACGAAGATATCGACGTCATGCCAGATGAAAGAGAAATTTCAAATAGGACAACAATAAGCAGCGACAAATTAGAGCCAACTATAAGTAATGACCCACGAATTGAGACAAGCAATAATTTTACAACTCAGGAGGCAATTGTTTTAAAAGAAGCACAACCTAAAGAAGTAGGTTTTCGTGCTGAGAAAACCCCGTCTTACCAAACGAAGAAGTATTCTCGATTTTCAAATGGAATAAGCTATGACCACAAAGCAACAACTAGTGCTGACGATGAAGGCGGTAATGGCGCATTAAAAGCTATTGGTTGGATTTTTATTATTTTAGGTATTATCTTACTTATTTTTGTAAGCATTCTTATTGGAATACTTTTAATGCTTCTTGGTCTCTTATTTTTTGTCGTAGGTAAGAGTTCGTAAGAGTCGCTTAAGACCATTCAACAGGTTTTTTCAATAAATAGCCATTAGACTTAGTAATTTGAAATGGCAATTGGCTATCCAATAATTTCTTTCTTCCAATCGTTAAATGTCCCTTTGAAGCATCTGCTACAATTTGATTTTGTCTTTTTGGTGGGAAGGCCACAAAAACGCGTTTATTTTTCCAATTTTCCTGAATTGACAAAATGGGTGGAACCAAGTCACTATCACCGGAAATTAACATTGCCGTGTCATATTTATCCTGGAAGGCATCATTGATCATTTCGGTAGCAATGTTCACATCTGTCATCTTTTCATTGTAATTCAGCCATTGAAAACCACAACTTTTACATTGGATTCTACCAGATTGGTATTGACCAAAATAAATTTCAACCTGATGTTCAAGGAGCGCTTCAATATAAACTGTTTGTCTTTTCTGTTTGATTGGGTGATGATTTAATCTGCTAGTGAAGTATTTTACTCCTACTAATTCTTGAGTTGGCTTCAGTAAATTTTCAGATAGAAGCCTTAAGTTTAACCATTTACATTTTTTGTATTTTGCTTCAATCATACCAAAATATAAATTAAATCCATCAACATAAACTTGCACCCTTTCTTTTTTACATAGAATTTGTTCAGAATCCATTTTTTAATTAATTTTGAATATTACTCCGCTAGAGATAGTATCTTTAGTCCGACGCTCCGAAAGGAGCGTTTCTGTTTTAATAACATTAATATCTTGTTTTACTCTTATCAACAAGTAAATGCAGATTTCAAGCGCTATTAAAACGAGAACTTTATTTGGATATTGAAATCCAAAGGAGGAAATTAATTTTGATTAACCAAGAACAATACAAATCCTGTATAAAACAAAAAAGGAACCTCTCGGTTCCTTTTTTTATTTAGCCTAAGTAGCTTTTCAGTACTTTGTTTTTATTGGTGTGCTTGAGGCGGCGAATGGCCTTCTCTTTGATTTGGCGAACGCGCTCACGGGTGAGTTCGAATTTGTCACCGATTTCTTCTAAGGACAACGGCGCTTTGCCATCTAAGCCATAGAACATACTAATGACTTCGCTTTCGCGCGGCGTCAGGCTTGTGAGCGATCGACGGATGTCTGAACGCAAAGACTCGAGTGTGAGGCTTGCCTCAGGGCCAGGTAAGGAGTCGCCTTGCATGACATCATACATTGTAGATGTAGAGTCGTCGCCTTCGATGAGCGGTGCATCCATAGAAATATGGCGGCCGTTTTGAGAAAGCGTTTGTTTGACTTCTTCTGGAGTGACATTCAAAAACTCAGCAAGTTCGTCGGCACTAGGTGGGCGTTCAAATTTTTGCTCAAGTTCTGAATAGGCGCGATTGATTTTATTGATGTTGCCAATTTTGTTGAGTGGCAAACGAACAATACGCGCTTGCTCTGCCAAAGCTTGAAGAATAGACTGGCGAATCCACCAAACAGCATAAGAAATGAACTTGAAACCACGGGTTTCATCGAAGCGCTCAGCTGCTTTGATCAGGCCCAAATTTCCTTCGTTGATGAGGTCTGGAAGTGCCAAACCTTGGTTTTGGTATTGCTTTGCCACTGAGACCACAAAGCGCAAATTGGCTTTGGTCAGACGCTCAAGTGCGACGCGGTCACCTGCTTTGATTTTTCGAGCGAGCTCGACCTCTTCATCTGCGGTGATCAGGTCAACACGACCAATTTCTTGTAAATACTTGTCTAAAGATGCGGTCTCTCTGTTGGTGACCTGTTTTGCGATTTTTAACTGCCTCATATTTTCTAATTGCTTTCCCTTCTACTGATAAAACGCAGAAAGGTTCGCCTTGAACGCATTTTTTTTTACCGCGTTACAAAGATTTGAGCAAACACCCTGTTTTTCTGCATATTTTACGTACCTCGTCGAGGATTTACCAGCCTGAATTATAAGTTAAACCCATTGATTGACGTTTGGTTCAAATGGATTTTTACTTTCAACAACGTAATTGTCAGGAATGTGGGATACCACTCAAAGGACGGCGCGATCAAAAATTTTGTGCCGACTATTGCAGAAACCAATTCAACAACCGTATTTATGCGCAAAAATGGGCCATTCAACGCCAAATCAATCGCATCCTTTTGAACAACCAACGTATATTAGCGCAATTGCTTTTCAAAGAAAAGAAACGAAATGTATTAGAGCGCGAACTCTACAATAGAGGTTTTAACTTTGAGTTTCATACCCACCTTAAAATGACCAAAAACGGCCAGGTCTACATCTTTTGTTACGATTATGGCTACCTTCGTCTCAACGAGCAACAACTCTATATCGTTCATCAAAACAATTCCACCATTCAATGAATATTCAACGCTACACATACAGCGGAGCTGAAGGAAGAGAAAGTCTCTATGAACTTAGTTTCGAGCCCAGCCATCAAGAACTCATTGTATTTGTACATGGTTTTATGGGATTCATGGATTGGGGGGCATGGCATTTGGTTCGGGACTTTTTTACTGCGCATGATTTTGATTTTTGCCGTTTCAATATGTCGCACAATGGGGCCACAACTCACCATCCAGTCGATTTCCCCGATGAAGTAGCCTTCGGACAAAATACCTACACGAAAGAACTTGATGATATCTATTGTGTATTAAACCATCTCGAAACCCAACACCGGACTTACCAAAAAATCCATTTAATTGGTCATTCGAGAGGTGGCGGCATGGCCATTTTAGCTGCCCATCAATGGCAGTTAAAAAGTGAATTAGGTCAAATTTGTACATGGGCTGCTATTTGTGATATCGAAAGGAGATTCCCGAAAGAAGCCGAATTGGAAGAATGGCAAAAAAGCGGTATTCGGTTCGTTAAAAACGGCCGAACTGGCCAACAATTACCTCAATATTATTCCCTTTACGAAGATTATCTTCAATCTAAAAATAAGCTGGATATCCTTGCTGCTGCAAAAGCAATTGGACAACAGCTGCATGTTTTTCATGGGGACCAAGATACTTCTGTTCCGCTCTCCGAAGGCGTTGAACTCCAAGAAATTTCTGGCGCTCATCTTTATCAAATTCAAGGAGCGGATCATGTGTTTGGAGCGCAGCATCCTTGGGAAGAAGCGCACATGCCGATACATTTAAAAGCACTTTGTACGCAAACTTTGACTTGTTTACAAACAAAAAAAGCCAGTCTATAAACTGGCTTTTTAGTTGGGGAGGAAGACGGGTCTCGAACCCGCGACCTTCGGAACCACAATCCGACGCTCTAACCAACTGAGCTACAACCTCCATTTTGGTGGGTGCAAATATACAAAATCTTCTTGATATCTTAAAACGCCTACTTTGATTTTATCTTGAAATCTGTACGTATTTTTGCAGGATCAATCCCATCCATCAATACAAACGATCAATGCAAGCACAAACTTTATTTGCAACAGTTCTTCTTGAAAAAGGCCTCAGTTACGACCAATACATGCAACTCTCAGCACAATTAGTTGCCGATGGCAAAACAAGTGGCCCCAACCAAAGTGCGCCGTATGTGCACTATACAAAACTCAATTTTCAGCGCATGAAGCGCCTCAACAAAACAATTGAAATTCCGGCCAACCTTATTGAGCTACTTACACAAAAAGCCAAGAACTGGACTTGGGTAACACTAACAGAACCTTGGTGCGGTGATGCCGCACAGTGTGTACCAGTTATTGAAAAATTAGCGGTGGCATCCGGACAAACCAAATCTATTTACCTTTTGCGAGACGAACACCCCACAGTGATGGATGCCTACCTCACCAACGGCGGAAGGTCTATACCTAAATTGATTTGTTTGGATGAAAACCAAAATGAAGTTTTTACTTGGGGCCCACGGCCAGCCGTGATTCAAGAAGTCATGAACGCACTGAAGGCGGAGGGTGTTACAGAAATTGCCACCATTGTTGAAGAAATCCAAAAGGCATATAATGCCGACCATCAGGCCGGCATCTATGCAGAATTTGAAGCCCTATTATTGGGCTTATAAGATTCGAATACGGAATTAAAGCGTACCGCGATTTTCTTGTTCGCGTTCAATGGCTTCGAACAAAGCCTTAAAGTTACCTTTGCCAAAAGATTGGGCGCCCTTTCTTTGAATGATCTCAAAGAACATGGTTGGGCGGTCCACAACAGGCTTGGTAAAGAGCTGTAATAAATAACCTTCGTCGTCTCGGTCTATTAATATACCATGAGATTTGAGTAATTCCACGTCTTCGTCGATGGCACCTACGCGTTCTAGCAGGTCGTCATAATAGGTATCTGGGACATACAAGAACTCGACACCGCGGTCACGCATGGCACTTACCGTAGCCACAATATCATTAGTAGCTACTGCAATATGCTGCACCCCTGGGCCATTATAAAAGTCAATATATTCCTCAATTTGGGATTTCTTTTTGCCCTCTGCCGGTTCGTTGATCGGGAATTTGATTCGGCCATTGCCATTAGACATCACCTTTGACATCAAGGCCGTGTAGTCGGTAGAAATGTCTTTGTCGTCGAAAGAAACGATTTGTGCAAAGCCCATGACTTTGCCATAAAATTCGACCCAATCGTTCATTTCGTTCCAACCTACATTGCCCACCATGTGGTCAATGAATTTAAGCCCTACCGGCTCAGGATTGTAATGAGATTCCCATTTTTTATAGCCTGGCAAGAAAGTACCATTGTAGTTTTTACGCTCTACAAAAATGTGAACGGTTTCGCCGTAAGTGTAAATTCCGGAGCGCACAACCCAACCATCGGCATCTTCCTCGCGGGTTGGCTCCATGTAGGGCTTGGCACCTCTTTTTGTTGTTTCTTCGAAAGCTTTAGTGGCATCTTCTACCCAAAGTGCAACTACTTTTACGCCGTCGCCGTGTTTGTTGATATGTGCATTGAGCGCTCCTCCCTCTGTTAACGGCGTGGTGAGCACCAAGCGGATTTTATCTTGCCTGAGTACATAAGAAACGCGGTCTTTCATGCCTGTTTCGAGGCCTGCATATGCTTCTGACTGAAAACCGAATGCCGTTTTATAATAATGCGCGCTTTGCTTGGCATTGCCCACATAAAGTTCGACGTAGTCTGTGCCGAGTAAAGGAAGGAAATCTTCGGCATCGTGGAATATTTTTTCGAGACTGTAGTCGTAGTTTTGGATGTCTTTGAGGTTTTTGATCTCTGCCATGTTGTTGATTTTTGTCAAAATTAGGGATTAATGCCGATTTAGTGTTGCCAAGAGAACATATAGTCGGGCAATTCCATCTCAAGTGCACGCTTGGTTAGCGACAATGGTTTAAAAGTATCTACCATAACGGCCAATTCTTCCGTTTCCGTTTTACCAATACTGCGCTCGTAAGCACCTGGATGGGGCCCATGCGGAATGCCGGCAGGATGTAGTGTGATTTGTCCTTTTTCGATGTTATTGCGGCTCATGAAATCGCCGTCAACGTAGTACAATACCTCATCGGAATCGATGTTCGAGTGATTGTATGGCGCTGGAATGGAATCTGGATGATAATCGTAAAGGCGCGGTACAAAAGAACAGACGACAAAAGCACCGGTTTCAAAAGTTTGGTGCACCGGTGGTGGCTGATGCACCCGGCCGGTAATGGGTTCGAAGTCGTGAATAGAAAATGCATACGGATAATTGTAGCCATCCCAACCTACTACATTGAACGGATGATGCGCATAAGTGTAGTCGTAGAGTACATCTTGTTTTTTAATTCGAATCAAGAAATCACCCTCTTGGTTGTGGGTTTCTAGCTCATGAGGCGGTCTGATATCGCGCTCACAATAAGGAGAATGTTCCAATAACTGACCAAACCAATTTCGGTAGCGCTTAGGTGTGTACACAGGATGGAAAGACTGAATGATGAACAAGCGGTTATTGGCGTCATTGAACTCTAATTGATAGATCATGCCGCGCGGTATGACCAAGTAGTCGCCATAAGCGAAATCGATGTTACCCATTTGGGTGCGCAGTTTGCCCGAACCTTTGTGCACAAAAATAATTTCATCGGCGTCGGCATTTTTGTAGAAATAATCTTTCATGCTCTCTGAGGGCGCTGCTAATTCCAAATACACATCTGAATTGACCAATACAGGCACCCGACTCTCGACGTAGTCTGCTGCAGGCTTGAGGTCAAAACCGCGAAAACTGCGCATGAGCATGTTTTTTTGAATGCCAATCTCGGGTGCAATGTTGGTTTGTGCGCCGATAGACTTCACAACTGTAGGTGGCTGAATATGATATAAGAGTGCAGACATTCCATCGAAGCCGATGGTGCCAAAAAGTTGTTCATGGTAAAGTGAGCCGTCTGGCTGACGAAAAACTGTATGGCGCTTGTGAGGAATTTGTCCGAGCTTGTGATAAAAAGGCATGATTCAATGTTTTAGATTCCAAAACTAGTTCAATCCCCGAATAGAACAAATGATTTTGGTCAGTTTTCGTATTTTTGCCTTCACATCAAATCAACAGTATGTCAAAAATTTTAGTTTTAGGTTCTTGCGGTCAAATTGGAACCGAACTTGTATTGGCGCTGCGCCAGCAATTTGGAAACAATAACGTTGTTGCCGCAGATCTCCGAGATACCTGCCCAGACATCCTCAATAACGGGCCTTATATCAAACTAGACGCTTTAGACAGAACTGCCGTTCGATCTTATATTATAGATGAACAAATCAAAGAAGTCTATTTAATGGCGGCCTTACTTTCTGCCACGGCAGAAAAAAACCCTGATTTCGCCTGGAAATTAAACATGGAAGGTCTGTTCACCATCCTTGATTTGGCCAAAGAAGGATACATCAGCAAAGTTTTCTGGCCTAGCTCCATAGCTGTTTTTGGCCCAACTACCCCAGCCGATCATACGCCTCAACACACCATCATGGAGCCAAGCACCGTTTATGGCATTTCAAAACAAGCCGGCGAACGCTGGTGTGAATACTACCATCATAAATTTGGAGTTGACGTGCGTAGCATCCGCTATCCTGGTCTAATTTCTTACAAGAGCTTACCTGGAGGTGGCACCACCGACTACGCGGTCGATATTTTTTACAAAGCCAAAGCCGAAGGTAAATTCACGAGTTTTCTGAGTGCGGGAACCGCCCTACCCATGATGTTCATGGATGACGCCATTCGTGGCACCCTTGAGCTCATGGCAGCTCCTGCAGAACAAATTAAAATCAGATCAGCCTACAATTTAGCAGGTTGTAGTTTTACCCCAGCAGAACTCGCCGCTGAAATCAAACAATGGTTGCCAGCATTCAAAATAGACTACGCGCCAGACTTCCGTCAGGCCATCGCCGACAGCTGGCCCAATTCAATTGACGACAGCCACGCACAAAAAGACTGGGGCTGGAAAGCCAAATTCGATACCAAAGCGCTCGTTAAGGTGATGTTAGAGAATGTAAATTCTTGATATTTCACCAATCAGTTCTCAAATTTGACATCCAATCTTTTGGAATTCAATGCCAATTTTCTTTGCGTATTTCCCCCGAATTGAAATATGGCAATTTCTTCAAAAGCTTTTAAATACTAGGCATAAGCAAAAATTTATCGGCTGAATAAAAAAAATTATTGTTTTGTTTAAGCTTTTTGTTGTTTTGTTAAACAAATAATGTTTAACTTTATCATGTAATTGTTAAACAAAACAACTGGCTATGTCAACAATCGAATTCAACGAAGCATTAATAGGTCTAGAAAATAACCTGCAATCTTTTGCACTATCTTTTACTAGAAACCGAGAAGACGCAAGGGATTTGACGCAAGAAACCATGCTCAAAGCCATTACGTATCGCAATTATTATACGCCACAAACGAATTTTAAAGCGTGGGTGTTCACAATTATGCGTAACTTGTTCATCAATCAGTACCGCAGAAGAGTAAAATCGGGTGCCATCTTCGACCACAGTAAAGAAGTTTTCTTGGTCGGTAACATCCATAGCCACGAAGACAGCGCAATCGAGAAGATTGGTGTAAAGGACATCAACAGACAAATCAACTTATTAGGAGAGGAATATCAAACGCCTTTTGAAATGCATTTTCAAGGCTTCAAATACAAAGAGATCGCAGACAAACTAGGTATTCCAATCGGAACCGTGAAAAGCCGGATTTTCATCGCGCGTAAAAAGCTGATGGAAGCCTTACCGGAATTCGCATTTTCGGCAAATTAATTTATGACAAAAAAAGTACACATTATTGGCTCGGGTATCTCGAGCTTATCCGCCGCATCCTTCTTAGCCAAAGCCGGTTACGACGTCCAAATTTTTGAAAAAAACGACCGCATTGGCGGTAGAGCCAGACAATTTGAAACGCAAGGCTTTGTTTTTGATATGGGCCCATCCTGGTACTGGATGCCCGATGTCTTCGAAAAATTTTACAAACAGTTTGGATACACTACCGCAGACTTCTATGAACTCAAAAGACTAGACCCGTCTTACAGGGTATATTGGCCAGACCACTCCTACACCAATGTTCCTGCTCAAATGCAAGAACTAGAGGCTTGGTTTGAGTCCGTTGAACCAGGTAGCGCCAAACAACTACAAGCTTTTTTAAAAGACGCCGCCTACAAATACAAAGTAGGAATGGAAGACCTTGTTTATAAACCGAGCCTAAAACTTTCCGAATTCATTGATTCAAGAGTACTCGGTGGCTTATTCAAAATGCACTTATTTTCATCTTTCTCCACTTTTATTCGCAACTATTTCAAGCACCCAAAAATTCTTTCGCTGTTAGAATTTCCGGTCTTGTTTTTGGGAGCCATGCCCAACGAAACGCCCGCCCTTTATTCGCTAATGAATTACGCTGACATTCAACTCGGCACTTGGTATCCAATGAATGGTATGCACGAGTTCATCAAAGCATTTGCGCGCATTGCCCAAGAGCAAGGAGTGACTATTCACACATCGTCAAATGTTGAACGCATCGTTATTGAAAGCGGAAAAGCCACTGGCACTATCGTAAACGGCACATTTCATGCGGCTGATATCGTTATCTCTGGTGCAGACTACGCCCATACCGACCAAAAACTTTTGCAAAACAATGCCAATTACAGCAATTCTTATTGGGATAAACGCACAATGGCGCCCTCTAGCTTGTTGTTTTATGTTGGGGTGAATAAAAGACTTGAAAACCTCGAACACCACAACCTCTTTTTTGACGAATCGCTGGAAGAACACGGCAAAACCATCTATAAAGACCCAAGCTGGCCAGAAAAACCATTGTTCTACATGAGTGTGCCCTCAATAACAGATCCTACTGTTGCGCCTGAAGGTTCAGAAAATTTATTTTTTCTTATTCCACTTGCCCCCGATCTCCAAGACGACGAAGCCACCAGGGAGAAGTATTTTGATATATTGGTGGAGCGCCTCAAAGACCTCACTGGCAACGACATCAAGGACCATATCGTTTACAAGCGTAGTTTTTGTGTGTCGGATTTCAAAAATGATTACAACGCATTCAAAGGAAACGCTTATGGCTTGGCCAATACCTTGCGTCAAACGGCTATCCTCAAGCCAAGAATGAAACATAAAAAAATCAAAAACCTTTATTATACTGGCCAATTAACTGTACCCGGGCCTGGCGTTCCTCCTTCTATTGTATCGGGCGAGGTCGTTGCCAAGCACATCATTACCACGCATCACTAAACCCAAACTATGAAAGCATTATTTGACAACATCAGCCAAGAAATGAGCGAGCTCACCACCAAAAGGTACTCGACTTCATTTTCTTTAGGCATCAGCTTTTTGCACAAAGAACTGCAAAAACCAATTTATGCCATCTATGGTTTTGTGCGTTTTGCAGATGAAATTGTGGATACATTTCACGGCTACGACAAAGAAAAACTATTGGCAGATTTCAAGGTTCAAACCTATGAAGCCATTGCAGCAGGCATATCGCTAAATCCGATATTAAACAGTTTTCAGTGGGCGGTTAATAAATATCAAATTCCACATGAACTGATCGATACTTTTTTGGACTCTATGGAAATGGATCTCCAAAAACAGACCTACGACCAAGGTAAATACGAGACGTATATCCTAGGGTCGGCAGAAGTCGTTGGCCTCATGTGCTTGAAGGTATTTGTGGATGGCAACCAAGCCGAATACGACAAACTTAAGCCGTATGCCATGAAACTTGGTGCTGCTTTTCAAAAAATCAATTTCCTTCGCGACCTCAAGGCGGATTATCAAGAACTCGGCCGAACTTACTTCCCAGGCATCAATTTAACAGAATTCAACACCGCTCTTAAAAAAGAAATTGAAGCAGATATCGCCATTGATTTTCAAAAAGGTTACGAAGGTATCCTGATGCTCCCAAAAACAGCTCGTTTTGGCGTCTATATGGCCTACAAGTACTACTTTAAACTATTTAAAAAAATAAAACAGACGCCCGCAGAAAATGTACTAAATGAACGTATTCGCATTCCAAATTACCGTAAAATGCGCATATTGCTCACATCATACGTTCGCCATAACCTCAATTTATTGTAATGCAAGAAGAGTACGTTGTATTAGTTAATGAGGATGACCGCGAAATCGGTCAGCTCGAAAAGATGGAAGCACACCGCCTAGGTGTATTGCATCGGGCGTTTTCTGTTGTTCTTTTTAACAGCAAAGGCGAACTCTTGTTACAACAGCGTGCTGCTCACAAATATCATTCACCACTGCTGTGGACCAACGCCTGCTGTAGTCACCCAAGGCCGGAAGAAAGTGTTTTGAACGCCGCCAAACGCCGCTTGCAAGAGGAAATGGGCATGAATGCAAAAATGCAAGAAGGGTTTCATTTTATTTACAAAGCAAAGCTAGATCAGGGTCTTACCGAACACGAACTCGACCACGTCGTATTTGCCTATGCCGACCAAGATCCACAGATCAACATTGAAGAAGTCGAGGCCTTCAAGTGGATCAGCCTATCGGAATTATTACAAGACCTCGAAAAATATCCACATGCTTACACTGCGTGGTTTAAAATACTATTAAATCAGCACCTGGAAGCCTTATCTAAAGCAGCATATGAGAGTGTGTAGACGCGCCACATTTAATGCGGCACATCGACTTTACAGACCAGATTGGTCAGACGAACAAAACAACGCTATTTTCGGCAAATGCAATAACCCCAACTACCATGGCCACAACTATACCCTTGAAGTATGGATTGACGGCCAAATCGATCCTGAGACTGGTTACCTGATTGATCTCAAACTCGTCAAAGACCTCATCGGGACAGAAGTTCAGGATCGCTTTGATCACCGCAACCTCAACCTAGACTGCCCCGAGTTTGCCAACTTGAATCCAACGGCAGAAAACATTGCGGTGGTAATTTGGAACTTATTGCGTAAAAAATTGGATTCAAAATATGGGCTGAGCGTCAAGCTCTGGGAAACACAAAACAACATCATTGAATACGACGGCAAATGAGTACTGCGCTATTTTGGCACCGACGCGATCTTCGCATTGAAGACAACGCTGGATTATACAAAGCGCTCAAAAACAACTCAGAAGTAGTTCCTGTTTTTGTTTTTGACCACACGATATTAACACATCTTGCTAAAAATGACCAGCGCGTCCTGTTTATTTACCAGGAAATCCAGCGCTTGAAAAAAGCATATCAACATGGTGGAGGCGATTTGATTGTTGTCTTTGGTGATCCCAGAGTTGAAATTGTCAGACTTGCCCAACAATTTAAAGTCAGTCGGGTTTATACCAACCGCGATTACGAGCCTAGTGCGATTTCCCGAGATCAGTTTCTATTTGATGAACTACAAAAAAGTCAAATTGAATTCATTGGAGCCAAAGATCAGGTCATTTTTGAAAAAAACGAGGTTGTGAAAGATGATGGTAAACCCTACACCATTTACACACCCTACTCACGCAAATGGAAGGCCAAACTGACGCCCTATCAGTTCAAAGCATACCCGACGACCCAATACCTCAATAATTTGGCAAAATTGGCCCCGCAAGAACTGCTGCCATTGGCGCATATGGGCTTTGAAAATCAAAACACGCAGCAATTCCCGCCAAGTGGTACGCCAGAGAAAATCATCACGCACTATCATTTGCAGCGTGATATCCCCTCTGTCCAAGGCACCTCTCGTCTGAGTTTACATTTGCGCTTTGGTACTATTTCTATCCGGCAATTGGCACTGAGCGCTCAACAACTCAATGAAAAATTTCTCAATGAACTCATCTGGCGCGACTTCTACCAAATGATATTATTTCATTTTCCGCAAACAACAGACAGGGCTTTCAAGCCGCCATACGACCGCATCCAATGGGAGACCAATGAGTCCCACTTCAAAGCTTGGTGCGAAGGCAAAACAGGTTATCCGTTAGTGGACGCCGGAATGCGCGAACTCAATGCAACTGGTTTTATGCACAACCGCGTGCGCATGGTTGTGGCTAGTTTTCTCACCAAACATTTATTGATTGACTGGCGTTGGGGAGAGCGCTATTTTGCAGAAAAACTTCTGGACTTTGAACTTGCAAGCAACATAGGTGGCTGGCAATGGGCCGCGGGCTGTGGTTGTGATGCTGCGCCATACTTTAGGGTTTTCAATCCGGAGGCCCAGCAGAAGAAATTTGACCCGCAATACAAATACATTCAAAAATGGGTTCCCGAGTTTGGCACTGCTGCCTACCCAGCCCCAATTATAGATCATAAGTATGCACGCGAACGTGTTTTAGACCGTTTCAAAACAGCACTACAAGCATGAGTAAAGCACTACAAATTGGAGACAACTGCCCCGCATTTAGTCTTCCTGATCATCAAGGAAACAATATTGATATCCAACAATTTATCGGTAAAAAAATACTGGTTCTATTTTTTTACCCCAAGGATGATACCCCTGGTTGTACCAAAGAAGCCTGCGCATTCAGAGATGCCTATGCCGATTTTGTAGAACTCGGTTGCGAAGTATTTGGCATTTCTTCTGACGGGAGTAAGTCTCATCAAGCCTTTGGTCTAAAACACGGCCTTCCCTACCCTTTGCTCGCCGACACACAAAAAAAGGTACGCCAATTATTTGGCGTACCTGGAAATTTATTTGGCCTCATTCCGGGAAGAGTCACGTATGTCGTGGGGCTCAACGGAAAAATTGCCGGTATTTTTAATTCGCAAACCAACCCGCTTGGGCATATTGAAAAAGCCCTAAGGGTGGCCAAAGGCTTACTTACTGCTTGATGAACTGAAGTTCGGCACCAAGCTTGATTTCGTCCGCAACAACAATATGTCCGGCTTCTGTAACAGCACTCCAAGTTAAACCAAACTCGCTGCGCTTAATGCTACCAGAAAGTGTCATTCCCGCTTTGGTCTGACCATAAGGGTCCACAGCAATACCTGCAAACTCTGCTTTGAATACGACCGGCTTAACCGTTCCTTTGATTTCGAGGTTACCCGCAATTTCCAAGGCGTCATCGCTTACTTTTTTGACGTCAGTAGAGGTAAATTTTAGGGCTGGGTGATTTTCTGCATCAAAAAAATCGTCAGATTTCAAGTGGCCGTCGCGGTCTGCAACGCCTGTATTGATGCTGTCGATGGCTGCTGAGAAATCAAACTTTGCCGCCGAAAAATCGTCGCCATTTGTTTGTGCAGTGGCATCAAAAGACCCGAAGGATCCGCTTACGTTTGAAATCATCATATGACGCACTTTGAAACCTACTTCACTGTGCATGCTATCTACTTTCCAATTTGTTTCCATAATTTTTGTTTTTTATTTTTTTACAAAATTACAGACACGTCAAGGTTATTTTCGTTGACCTGCATCAAGACTTTTAATTGCGCATAAAAAGCTTAAATTTGAAAGATGAAAGCCTTGTTATCTGTTCTATTTATGGTGGTGCTATCCAATGGATTCGCACAAATCTTGAATAAAGACATCAAAAACAATTACCCAACACGTTTTTATTTTGAAAGTCAACGGATGAACATGTATCGCAGCTTGGTATCCAATGACGCCTTCTTACCTACACCGCTCGGTGAGCGCGCCTCTGAAATGGCACTACCTGTTTGGTCTCAGCAGCTGGGTATGTGCTTAGGACTGAGTCGACATTTTTACTTAGATGCAGGTGTCTCTTGGCTACAAAATGGCGAATCTTACGCTTTTGAAGCAACAGACTCTGATTCGAGCTTTGCCTATCAGACCAAATACCGCTATCTCGCGCTTCCTTTGCAGCTCAAAGCTACCTTCGGCAAAAAGTTGCAGTTCTATACCGGAGCTGGCTTGGTACCTGCACTATACCAGGGTTACCGCCAAGACCTTCAATGGACCAACGCTTTGGGAGCCAAATACGACGACCAAATCAAAATCAATAACGCCATGAATAGCTTCACTATTGCTTGGATTGCCAGTGCCGGTCTCGACTTCCAGCTCGACGATAAGTTCAATTTGCGTCTTGGTCTCATTTACCGATCACAGCTCAACAATTCTTACAGCCCGTATGAGGCATACGTTCATAAAAGTGTTGGTTGGGGCTTTAACTTTGGCATCAGCATAAAACTATAGTATGCAGTTACAAGAAATCTGTCGCTTTTTAGAAGCAAAATTCCCCCTTCAATTACAAGAAAGTTACGACAACGCTGGCCTCATATACGGCCATTCAGAAAAAGAAATTTCAGGCGTATTGGTTTCACTAGATGTAACAGAAGCCATCGTAGATGAAGCCATCGAGAATAATTGCAACCTCATCATTTCACATCATCCGATTTTGTTTCGCGGTCTCAAGAAACTCAATCGAAAAAATTATGTAGAGCGCATCCTTGAAAAATGCATACAGCAGCAAATCGCGTTGTATGCGATTCACACCAACCTCGACAATCATTACCAAGGTGTTAATGCAAAAATTGCTGCAAAATTAGGTTTACAAAATATCCGTATCCTGAGACCAGTACAAGGATTATTGCACAAGCTCGAAGTCTATGTACCGCAGCAGCATTATTTAGATGTAGACAAAGCCATTCTTGGCGCTGGTGCAGGTCTGATAGGAAATTACAAAGATTGCCATTTTCGTTCTACAGGTACCGGTACATTTACGCCCACTGAAAATGCCAGGCCGCAAACAGGCCAAATTGGCATACGAGAAGAGGTACAAGAGCTTAAATTGGAATACATTGTGGAGGAGTACTTGCTTCATAAGGTCATCCATGCCATGCGCAAAGCACACCCTTACGAGGAAGTTGCTTTTCACGTCATCCAAACAACAAACCAGCACCAAAACCGAGGGTCGGGTATAATCGGTCAACTTCCTGAACCGATTGACACCCATTTATTTTTGGAACAAGTCAAGCAAACTTTTGGTTGTGGTTGCATTAAGCATACACAGCTTGTCAAACAACAGGTTCAAGCCATTGCCCTTTGCGGTGGCGCAGGAAGCTTTTTGGTGCCCGACGCTATTGCTGCTAAAGCAGATCTATATCTATCGGCTGACTTCAAATACCATGAATTTTTTGATGCCGACGAGCACCTGATTATTGCCGATATCGGACATTACGAAAGTGAGCAGTTTACAAGTGAACTTTTAGCTGAACAACTTACAGAAAATTTTCCTAACTTTGCGGTCCGTTTAACTAAGTTGAATACGAATCCCGTTAACTATCTATAGCCCATGGCAACAGCAACGAAAAAAGAAGGTACCATCGCAGAAAAATTGGATGCGCTTTTTGAACTCCAGAAAATCGACTCCGAAATCGATCGCATTCGCACCATCCGTGGTGAACTTCCTTTAGAAGTGCAAAGTCTAGAGGATGAAATCATCGGACTCAATACCCGCGTTTCCAAAATCAACGATGAAATCAAAGAAATTGAGACCGAAATTGCAGACCGCAAAATTGCTGTAAAAGAAGCTGAAGCAGCTATTGCCAAGTACAAAGAGCAGCAAAACAACGTACGCAACAACCGCGAGTTTGAATCACTTTCCAAAGAAATTGAATTCCAAGAACTTGAAATCAAACTCCACGACAAAAAGTCAAAAGAGGCCAAATTGAAAATTGACCTCAAAAAAGAAACGCTTACCGAAGCAGTTGAGCGCGTTGAAATGAAACAGTCTGACCTCGACAACAAAAAAGCAGAGCTCGAAGCCATTGTCAGCGAGACCCAAAAAGACGAAGAAAAACTCATCAAAGCTTCTGATGCCGCAAAAAAGAACATCGAATCTCGCTTGGTTTTCGCTTACGAGCGCTTGCGCACCAATGCGAAGAACGGTTTAGCGGTTGTTCAAGTCATGAGAGGCTCTTGTGGCGGTTGTTTTAATAAAATTCCACCACAACGCCAACTGGATATCGTCACTAAAAAGAAAATTATTGTTTGTGAGCACTGCGGTCGTGTATTGGTTCCGCAAGAAGCCTCAGAAGCCTAATAACAGAAAAGATCTAAAACAAAAAAACGCTCCTATTGGAGCGTTTTTTTTTGTTTAATTCAATTTGAATTGGATATCTAATTTTGCCAATTCTTTGAACAATTGGCTTGATGGCTGAACTTTAACACTTCTGGATGGCAAAGAAACCTCTACGCCATCTAAAGGATCATAGACTGTAAAATGCAGCTGACAAGCCCCGGGGTTCGCCTCAAAGAGTTCGTGCAGTTGATCGATGACGAGTTGATCAAGTTGCTTGGCAGAAAAACGCAGTTTGAGCATTTTGGCGCGCTTGTCTCGGAGTTCTTGAAGGAGTTCGATATGATGCACGACAAATTCTGGATATTGCCGAAATCTAGGCACTTCTATGCGTCCTTTGATGGCTACAAAAGTACCGGGCTCCATGAAATGCTTGAACTTGAGATAAGACTCATTGAATAAATTCAGTTTGAAGGCATCTTGGTAATCTTCGATGACCAAAGAGCCAAACGCATCTCCGCGTTTGGTGATGCGGTGTTCTGCACCTGTAATAACAGCAGCTATGAGCAAATCTCGTCCTAAAAAAGCGCTTGGGTCATTGAGCATGGCAACTGTGCCGGTGCAAAAAGAGGTGATTTCTACTTTGTAGTCGTCGAGCGGATGGCCTGAAATAAAGATACCCACAACTTCTTTTTCTCGGTTGAGTTTGTATATGGCGGGCCATTCGTCGGCTTTGGGGACGGACGGAGCCGGCATAGTTGTACCTGTTGCTTCACCAAACATACTGTGTTGAGCAGATTGTTGTTGCTCTTGAACGCTGGCTCCGTAACGAATGGCGGCCTCAAGAAAGGTTCTGCCATTGGCATCTGCTGCAAAATATTGAGCTCTGTGTACTCCAGTGAATGAATCAAAGCCGCCCGCATAGGCTAGACTTTCAAACGCGCGCTTATTGCACAAACGCAAATTAATACGAGTGGTAAGCTCAAAAATAGAGCTAAAGGCACCGTTTTTTCTTTCTTCGAGAATGGCCTCAACCGGGCCGCTTCCCATCCCTTTAATGGCGCCGAGCCCAAAGCGAATGGCGCCTGCGTTGTTGACAGAAAAAGTAAAGCCAGATTCATTGATGTCCGGACCCAAAACCTCTATACCCATGCGACGGCATTCTTCCATAAAAAATGAGACTTGCTTGATGTCAGACATGTTGTTACTCAGAACCGATGCCATGTATTCAGCAGGATAGTTCGCTTTTAGATAAGCCGTTTGATAAGCCACCCATGCATAGCAAGTTGAGTGCGATTTATTGAATGCATAAGAAGCGAAAGCCTCCCAGTCTTTCCAGATTTTTTCGAGGACGGTGGGCGAATGTCCTTTTGCGCTGGCGCGTTCAATAAAAGTTGGTTTCATTTTATCGAGTACCTTGCGGTCTTTCTTACCCATGGCCTTGCGCAGGGTGTCGGCCTCGCCTTTCGTGAAATCGGCTAATTTCTGGGATAAGAGCATGACCTGCTCTTGGTAAACGGTAATGCCATATGTTTCTTTGAGGTAGTCTTCGCAATCTGCAAGATCGTACACAATTTGTTCTTCGCCGTGCTTACGCTTGCAATACGACGGAATGTATTCCATTGGACCCGGTCGATACAATGCGTTCATGGCAATAAGATCGGCAAATTCTGTGGGCTTGAGCTCTTTAAGGTGTTTTTGCATCCCGGGAGATTCGTATTGGAAAATACCAACGGTTTCTCCACGCTGAAAAAGTGCATAGGTAGCTGGGTCGTCAATGGGAAAGGCATCCGGGTCTAAATCTATGCCGCGATTTTCTTTGACCAAACGCACCGCATCTTTGATGAGGGTTAGCGTTTTAAGCCCTAAAAAGTCCATTTTAAGCAAACCAGCAGATTCGGCCACCGCGTTATCGTATTGGGTACAGACCATTTCAGAATCTTTGGCAGTAGCCACTGGCACAAAATTGGTGAGGTCGTCGGGCGTAATTATAACACCACAGGCGTGAATACCGGTGTTGCGCACTGACCCTTCGATTTCCATGGCTTTTTGCAAGACCTGAGCTTGTAAATCGACACCGTTATAGATTCGGCGTAATTCTTTGGCGTTACCGATTGCTTCTTGATTGCGGAGTTTATCGACGAGCTCTGGCTCAGGAAGCGAAAATAACTTGCGCAGCGATAAATCTGGAATAAGTTTGGCCAGGCGGTCGGCTTCCGGAAGTGGTAGGTTCATGACACGCGCGGTATCGCGGATAGCAGATTTAGCAGCCATGGTACCGTAGGTGATAATTTGAGCTACTTGATTGGCTCCGTATTTTTGAATGACGTAGTCAATGACCCTGCCTCTGCCCTCGTCGTCGAAATCGATATCGATATCCGGCATGGAGATGCGGTCAGGATTCAAAAAACGCTCAAAGAGTAGGTCGTATTTGATGGGGTCCACGTTGGTGATGCCAATGCAGTATGCAACAGCAGAACCTGCTGCTGATCCCCGACCGGGACCTACAGAAACGCCCATTTGACGCGCTGCGTTGCAAAAATCTTGAACAATCAGAAAGTAACCAGGATAGCCCGTTTTTTCGATTGTTGCTAATTCGAAATCGATGCGCTCAGTAATTTCGGCGGTAAGCTCGGGGTAGCGCTTTTTAGCCCCCTCATAAGTGAGGTGGCGTAGGTAGGCGTTTTCGCCGCGCTTGCCGCCGTCTATGGCGTCCTGGGCGTCAATGAATGCTGCTGGAATGTCAAATGCAGGAAGCAAGACCTCTCTGGCCAAACCATAATGTTCGCATTTGGAAATAATTTCTGAAATAGAGGCAATTGCTTGAGGAAGATCGGCAAATAAAGCCAACATTTCTTCAGAGCTACGCATGTAGTAGGTATCGTTTTCAAGGCCATAGCGAAAACCTCTGCCGCGCCCTTTTGGGGTTTCAACGAGCTCGTTGTCTTTGACACACAGCAAGACGTCATGGGCAATAGCATCGGCTTGCTCTACATAATAAGTATTATTGGTAGCAACAAGTTTGATTTGGTGCTGTTCGGAAAGAGAAACTAACATTGGATTGAGCCGTTCCTCTACTTCCAAGCCATGGCGACCAACCTCCAAATAAAAATCAGGGCCAAATTGCGCTTTCCACCACAGAAGCGCTTCTTCTGCTTGCTTTTGCCCTACATTGAGTAACAGACTAGGAATTTCACCGTAGAGGTTGCCGCTCAGAACAATCAGGTCTTCTTTGTATTGACTCAGAACTGCTTTGTCTATGCGCGGTACGTAATACATGCCTTGGGTATAGGCAATTGAGGCTAATTTGATGAGGTTTTGATAGCCATTTTTATTTTTAGCCAAACAAACGATTTGATATCCGTTGTCTTTGACGGTTTTATCTTGGTGATTTCGGCAAACGTTGAACTCACAACCTATTATGGGTAAGATTTCTTGACCTTCATAGGATTCGCCTTTTTCTGCAGCCTCTGCTTTGGCCGCTTTTACTTTTGCGTTGTGGGCAGCGGCTTGCTTCTCAAATTGAAAAGCAGCCATCATGTTACCGGTATCGGTAAGTGCAACCGCTGGCTGGCCCAATGCAACCGCTTTTTGAATGAGCGCACCTACCTCTGCAGTTGACTGTAAAATAGAATATTGGGTGTGGTTGTGCAGGTGCGCAAAAACAAGACCCTCTGGCGCAGCAGTCGGGGTGATGTTTGGTCGGGGTGGCGCAGCAGCTGGTTGCTGGGCCGCTCGAATTTTTTCGCTTTCGGCTTTTAGTTTGACATGCTGAAGACCAATTTTTTGAATGGGTGCTGGATTGAGTGTCTGAAAAGACGCAAAATAGCCGGGCTCTTGTAGAATTTCTTCTAAGGTGTAGTGTTCTTTTCGCAAAAGTTCCAAGAAACAGCGGGTCGTGGATTCGACGTCGGCGGTGGCATTATGGGCTTCATTGAATGCTTCCCCAAAAAGATACTCGTGGAGTTCGGTAAGCGTCGGAAGCTTGAATTTGCCGCCGCGTCCGCCAGGAATTTGACAGAGCAGCGCACTGCGCTCCGTACAGGTGTCAAGAACAGGTTTGGTTAATGGGGTGTCTTGGCCGAGACGTACAAATTCACAGCCCAAAACATTGATATCGAATTTAAGGTTATGCCCCACCATGAAATTGGCTTTGGCAAGGTCTTTTTGAAAGCGTTCAAGTACGGTGGTGAGTGGCTCACCAACTGCTCGAGCGAGCTCCGTGGAAATACCGTGGACGCGCTCAGATTCAAACGGAATATTGAAACCGTCGGGCTGAATAATGAAATCTTGTTGGGAGACTAACTCACCGGCTTCGTCATGGAGCTGCCATGCGAGCTGCACCACACGCGGCCAGTTGTCGAGGTCGGTGATCGGTGCATTGAAATTGCGCGGCAAACCAGTGGTTTCGGTATCAAAAATGAGGTACATGACAGCTGTAAAAAGGGAACTTTAAATTTAGGAAATTCTACAGCAGTCTCGTGCGATTGTTGAAAACTATTCTTGGTCGTTTTTTTTACTAAATTTATACAAAATTGACCGATGCGTCCAAGCCTTCTCTTCGTGCTTTTGTTATCGCCAATAATTGGCTTTACCCAATTCAAAGAAGCAGACTATCATTGCCAAAGAGACTCCGTGATTACTCAAACAAAATATGGCAGTGTGTATATCACCCACGACCACAACTGCGCAATATATTCGTGGCTTTGTCCCGACCCTAAAGAATGGATGAACAACTATAATATTACTGCAAACTTTCCGGAATTGGTCCATATATTGAACCCACAACAAAACCTAGGGACTTTTCCACGCTATTGGAATTATTTATACACCTATCATGGGCAATATTTTGTCTATGGGCCAAGCGATTGGATGGCAAATCGCCCACTATTCATTGCAGACTCATTCCTGGTCGAGATCGCTTCTGACATCACTTATTCTCAGATCTTAAAGAAAGAGCTCATTGATGCAAGAGAACTCTTGCTTACTTTAGACATAGATGGGGAGCCTGCATTTTTACGTATACGACTATTATCATTTCCGCAAGGTGCAGCACTTTGGGAATACAATAATCAATATGAATATTGGTCTGTACTAATGGTGGCTAGTGACTTTGTAAGATCTTACGACCTCATCAATAATGACTGCGTAGATCAAAAATGTTCACAAGAATTTCGATTTGATCAAATTGACCTCAGCCGATTGAAGCTCCTAAACTAAAGACTAGTTTGTCTTTCCCAATGATTATTCAAAAGCACCACCAATTTTCTGGCAATATTATTTTGATAGCGCTTGGTGCGGTAGCCACCAACCCAGTTGATGCCACGAATGGCGTTGGTCAGGAAGATTTCATCGGCAGCAAGCAAGTGCTGTGGAAGCAGCGCACTTTCGTAAACTTTGATTCCACTGGCTAATGCCAAATTGATAATCTGCATTCGCATGGTTCCTGCCAAACAACCTTCTTCTAAACCAGGGGTATACAAGACGCCATTACTGATAATAAACACATTGCAAGATGACGATTCTAATATTTGACCACGGTAATCGGTCAAGAAGAGGTCGTCGAGGCCTTTTTCTTTAGCGGCCAAAGCTGCCATTACGTAGGGCAAGCCCATTTTTGTTTTGAAGTTAGAAAGCAGGTTTTTCTGAAGCTTGATGTCTTGGTAGATATCTAATTCTAGCCCGCGTGCATTGAGTTCAAAATGATTGACCTCATAGGGGTAAACTTCGATGTAATAAATAGCCTCATTGGCATCGGGCAAATAAGCACCACCACTGATTCTATCCAGAGAAAGACGGCAACGCCCGCCTTCAGTTATGCCAGATTGAGCGCAAAGCTCAAGTATTTTAGCTTCAAAAAAAGCAGTGGTGTAAGTTGCCGAAGGACGCATGTGAATGGCGCGGGCCCCGGCTAACAAACGCAAAACGTGGTTTTCAAGATTGAGTGGCCTGCCATTAATAATGCGGATGCTTTCAAAAACGCCATCTCCATATAAATGAGCACGGTTGCCCGGAGAAATGGTGGGCGCATCTCCAGCTAAAATATTCCCATTACTATTTACATAAAGCATTGGCTACAAAACTTCTAATGAAACAAAGATGCGAAAAAATGCAAATACTTCGGTATAAAGATCAAGACAAATAAAAGCCCTACAATTGCCCCTGAAATATGCGCGTCGTGAGCAATACCGGTATTGCCTTTTCTAAAAGCGTAATATTCAATGAGTAAATACAAGGGGCCAAAAATATAAGCCGGAATAGGCAATGGGATGAACAGCAAAGAAAGTTCTTGTGTCGGATTCAAGGCAATAAATGCAAATAAAACAGCTGTCACTGCGCCGGAGGCGCCCAAACTGCGGTAATGCGGGTCATCTTGATGACGGTAATAGGCGTAAAGTGTGGCGAATAAACCGCCCATTAGGTAGAGCAACGCAAAATAATAGACTCCTCCGAACTTGCCAAAAAAAGAAGTAAGTTGCCAGAAAAAAAAATCCCCGATAAAAAAAAGCGTCAACATGTTGAAAAGCAAATGCGACCAATCGAGGTGAACAAACATATGGGTAAAGAACCTGTGCCACTCTTTGTTGTGTTTGGCTAGGTAGGGGCTAAACAACATACGGGCGCGCCAGGTAGGATTTTGAAAGCCCTGCCAAGACAAAAGCGCAGTAAAAAGAATCAGACCAATAACCATCAATTTGTAATGTTTAATTACCTTCAACGAAAGTAAGGAATAAATGAAAGCTCACCTTCGCTTCTTTTTTGGATTTTTGTTTTCAGCACTGCTCATTTCAAGTTGCAATGAAACAAAAAGGCCATCTGGGCAAGTCAATTTCTTAAAAAGTAAGAATTTAAATCAGGCGCAGAAATTAAAGCTTTTGCTTTTAAAAGGGCATCCTCAACTTCCACTCAATAAAGCAGCACGCAGTCAGCTCTTCAATCTGTATGCGGCTTTCCATTTTAAACCCTTTTTTTCAAGCGACTCCACACACCAATGCATCAAGCAAAATTGGCTGAAAACAGCCAGCAAATTAGGCCATTTTGGGCTTTCAAAGTCAAGAGGGCAGGTCATTGATAAAAGTCAACATGAGCTGATCACAGAGCTCCTAATAAGTTATCAAATCGGAACTATTGTGCACGACCTCGATAGCGGTTTTATCGATTTCGACAAGCGCAAACTCAAAGCAAAACAATGGCAAAAATACCCAAGCACTTGGCTCGAAAAATCGCTCAATACCGATTCCATATTACTAACAAGAGGCCCAGCCGATTCTAATTACCGTTATTTTGCGCAGCATTTATTTAACTATTGCGATACGGTCATTCAAGACACTGTTTGCTACACGCTTACGCCCGAGAAGGACAACAAAAACCGAGCATGGGAACAACTCCAATTGGCGCTCCATGGTAAAAACCTCATTTCCGCACAAGCGGACAGCTTGGCTATTCGGGCAGCGCTGCGACAATTCCAAAAACAGAACGGACTCAATGCTGATGGCCGTATTGGTATGGCTACTGTTTATGCCTTCAAACAATCCAAACAAGACCGTTTATACCATGCCCAAATTTCGTTGGACCGTCTTCGTCAACAAAAACCAAAACCAAAAACCTTCATTGGTATTAACCTTCCCACATTTGTTTTGCAATTTATCTCCGATGACACACTTCGGGCCGAACACAGGGTCATTATTGGAAAGATAGAGCACGCCACACCTGAACTCAGCTCACATTTAAACCGAATCGTGAGTTTACCTTATTGGCGCGTTCCAAGTTCAATTGCAAAAAATGAAATTCTTCCGGCACTCAAAAGAAATGCCAATTACCTCCAAAAAGAACACATGCGCATTTACGGCGCTAACAAAAGAGAAATCGATCCGAAAATGGTCAATTGGAAAAAAATAAAAGACAACACATTTCCCTATCGAATTGAACAAGATCCGGGTCCTTGGAATAGCCTTGGTCTGATCAAATTTGAGTTTGCCAACGCTTTTTCTGTATATATCCACGACACACCAAGCCGAAGCTTATTCAGTAACCCATTCAGGAGTTTTTCGCATGGCTGCATGCGTACCGAAGCACCCATTGCACTTGGAATGACCATTTTAAATCAAGATCATATTGGTTCAAAATTCAATCAAGTAAGCGGTGATTCACTGCAAAAATTAACCGCTAATTTAATCCATCAAAAAATACCACTTCTGCAGCCAATACCCCTTTTTGTCTATTACCAAACTGTTACGGCAGATCGGGATGGGCTTCATTTTTTCTTAGACTTGTATCAACGAGAGCAAGACCTGATCAAAGCGCTGCGTTCGGGAAATAATGGCTAATTTTGATAAAAAATTGGCCATGATTGTATCTCCTTCCGTTTTATCCTGTGATTTCGGCAACATCCAACGCGACACCTTAATGTTGCATCACTCTGTTGCAGATTGGTTACACATCGACGTCATGGACGGTGTGTTTGTACCAAATATCTCCTTTGGTTTTCCCGTGCTCCAAGCCATCAGGCAGCACACCAGTAAAACGCTAGATGTTCACCTCATGATTGCCAACCCAGATGCCTACCTAGAAGACTTTAAAAAAGCTGGGGCAGATATCCTCACCGTTCATTATGAGGCGTGTACACACCTCCACCGCACCATTAGCCGAATTCAAGAACTTGGCATGAAAGCCGGTGTGGCACTCAATCCGCATACCCCCATTGAGGTCCTGACTGAAATTGCGCCAATGTTAGATTTGGTCTTGGTCATGAGCGTCAATCCAGGTTTTGGCGGGCAGCGTTTTATTGCAGCGGCCAACGATAAAGTGGCGCGTCTTAAAGCATTGCGAAACCAAACCAAATCTCATTTTTTAATTGAAGTCGACGGTGGCGTCAACCTTGAAACTGGTGCGCAGCTTGCACAAGCCGGAGCAGATGCCCTTGTAGCTGGCAGTTTTGTGTTTGGTTCGGCAGATCCAAGCGCCACAATTGCCGCCCTTCAAAGCCTTAAATAACGTAACCTAAGCAGCTTTCCTTCGTTAAACGATTCATGAAGCACCTCCTTGCTTTAAATCTCTTTCTTATATGGCTGCCTTTTTCAAGTCTTGGTCAAAGTCTTGCCCAGAAAGAACAAGCGGCCGTCCAAGCGCTTTCTGCTCTTCGCAGCGCAAACAACGACGAACAAATAAGTACTTTGCATTTGGCATTTAAAAAAGCCATGTCCGAACTTGTACGCAGCAAAGACTTCTTTGATTTACCACTTCAACAACTCAAAATAGCCGATATCAAAAGCACCGATCAAACCGTTCGGCTGCTCACTTGGAACGTAGAATTATCGGATTTATCATACACTTATGGTGGCTTTGTTTTGCGTCGTGAAGAAGGGAAAGATCGCGTTCAAGTATTGGAGTTAACCGATATTTTGGATGCTTACAACACCAAGCCAGAAGGGATAGTCGATCACAAAAGTTGGTACGGTGCTGTATATTATAAAATCATCGATTTTTCTTTTCAAGGCAAGACGCAATACTTATTGTTTGGCTATGATGGCGGGACCACCATGAGCAATTACAAAATATTAGATGTACTTAGTTTTTCTGGGCAGGTGGCCAAATTTGGTAGCCCGGTATTTAAGGACCCAAAAGGAATTAAAAAAAGAGTTGTTTTCGAATACGCCAATATGGCCAGTATGTCTTTGGAATTCGAACCGAAACGCGCCCGCATCGTTTTTGACCATCTCTCGGCAGAGGCTCCTGCACTTGAAGGCGTTGCTTCGTATTACTTTCCAGATATGTCCTACGATGCCTATGTTTACGACTACGACCGTGAATTATGGCAACTCGAGTCCGATGTAGTGGCTACCAACCCTGCCGATGTTGACGAACGCTATTATTATGCACTCAATCAAAAAACTGGAAAAGTAGAGAAGAACCGGATGCGCGCGGACTGGATGAACCCCACTGATCAGCAAAATCCGGCAAATGGTGCGCATACTGCGGCCTTACCCACACCAGAAACCAATTCAGACGTTAACCAACCCAAAAATCGCAAACGCCGATTTGGTTTGTTTAGAAGACCTTCAAATCCAGAATCTTATTAAGCCCCTACTCTATGCAACTCGGAAAAATCAACAAATTAACGATCAAGCGTTTTGCACCGCCCGGAGCTTATCTCGTCGATCTTCAAGAGAACGAAGTATTACTTCCGAACAAATACCTGACCCCTGATTTAGAAGAAGGGTCAGAGGTGGAGGTTTTCGTCATGAAAGACTCATCTGAACGCTTGGTAGCCGTCAAGGAAATGCCATATCTGCTGCTTGGCGAATGCGCGTATTTAGATGTCGTACAAGTCAATCCGTATGGCGCGTTTGTTGATTGGGGGCTCGACAAAGATTTGTTTGTTCCTTTTGCCGAACAGCGCCAACGACTCGAAATTGGAGAACGCAGGCTCTTTGCGCTACTTTATGACTTTGAAACGGATCGCCTATACGGCAGTATGAAAATCAAAAAGGTCTTGCTCCCCTGTCAAGATAGAAGTCTCGAAGGTCAAGAGGTTTCGTTGTTGATTTGCGATGAAGGCAAGCTTGGTAGAAATGTCATTGTCGATATGCGCTACGAAGGACTTATTTTTAAAGATCATCAGATTCAACCCCTAGAAGCCGAACAAATATGCAAGGGTTATGTGGCAAAGGTTCGAGAAGATGGCAAACTCGATATCCGTTTAGAAGTACCAAACGACAGCCGCTATGATGCCGCTGAACTAAAAATTCTAGCTGAACTAGAAGCCAATGACGGCTTTTTGGCACTCACAGACAAAAGTGATCCGGAAATGGTCCGAGAAATACTAGGCCAGAGTAAAAAAACCTTCAAGCAGGCACTCGGAAAATTATATAAATACCGACGCGTTGCTATAGAACCTACCGGGATTCGCTACCTCAATAATCCGAGAACTAAGCCAGAATAATCAGCGGCCATCGCCGTCTAGCAAATTACCAAGACCACCCAATATGCTGCCTTCCTCTTTACGGGTGGTTGTGCTGTAGGCTAAAATCCGAGCTGCCAATCTAGAGATAGGCAAACTTTGCAGCCATACTTTTCCTGGGCCTTTTAGCGTGGCAAAAAATAAACCTTCACCGCCAAAAATGGTATTTTTGATACCGCCAACAAACTGGATATCGTAGTCGATGTCTTGGGTGTAGGCCACAATACAGCCCGTATCAACGCGCAAAACTTCGCCGGGTTGTAAGGTGCGTTCGGTAATGTATCCACCCGCATGACAAAACGCAAAGCCATCGCCCTCTAACTTTTGCATGATGAAACCTTCTCCACCAAAAAGTCCGGTGCCGAGCTTGCGCTGAAATTCTATGCCTACACTCACCCCTTTTGCCGCACATAAAAAGGCATCTTTCTGACAAATGATTTTGCCATTGTATTGTAAGAGATCAAATGGTACAATTTTACCGGGATATGGCGATGCAAATGCGACTCGTGCCTTGCAGAAGCCTTGATTGGTAAATGCGGTCATAAATAAACTTTCACCCGTTAAAAGGCGTTTTCCGGCACTAAATAATTTACCCATAAAACCGGTTTGAGCAGAACCATCGCCAAAAATGGTTTGCATTTCTATAGCTTGATCCATGTACATGAATGCGCCTGCCTCGGCGATAGCGGTTTCTTGTGGGTCGAGCTCAATTTCGATGAGCTGCATTTCTTCTCCTTTGATGAAGTAGTCGATTTCGTGGTTGCTACGCATGATGTGTTTTTCTTACAAAATTAGTAACAAAGTAGTTGCTACAGATTGTTTACCTTTGCCAAATGGAAACACCGCAAAAAATCGCTGTCATTGGCGGCGGAAGTTGGGCTACCGCTTTGGTGAAAATCTTGTGCAACACCACCAAACAGGTACATTGGTGGATGCGCAGCCAAGAAGCCATAACGCACATTCAAAATTATGGTCACAATCCTAAATACCTTCAATCCGTTGCCTTTGACACCAAGCAACTGGTCTTGAGTACGCAACTAGAAGCAACACTTGCCCAAGCCGATTGGATCATTATTGCCACACCGGCCGCATTTTTAGAAGAAGCATTCAAGGGCATTGGACCAACCCATTTTGCCAATAAAGTCGTCTTTTCAGCCGTGAAAGGCATTATTCCTGCCTACAATGCCATTCCTGCCAGATTTATCCACAAAAGCTTTGGTGTTCCGTATGATAAAATAGGCATCATTTCTGGTCCGTGTCATGCAGAAGAAGTAGCCATGGAACGCCTCTCCTACTTGACCCTTGCTTGCCAGGACGCCTCATTGGCACAACAAATGGCAGCTGCTCTTAGTTGCCGCTACATCAAAACCACTACCAGTGATGACCTTTTTGGTACCGAGTTTTCGGCAGTCCTCAAAAATGTGTATGCATTGGCCGCTGGAATATGTCATGGCTTAGGCTACGGCGATAATTTTCAAGCTGTTTTGGTTTCAAATGCCATACAAGAAATCGAAAGATTCATCGACGTTTTGCACCCTGTGCACCGCGATACCAAAACCAGCGCCTACCTTGGGGACCTCCTTGTGACCGCTTACTCCAATTTTTCGCGCAACCGCACCTTTGGTTTCATGATTGGCAAAGGTTATTCTGTTAAAAGTGCACAACTCGAAATGAACATGATTGCCGAAGGATATTATGCCACCAAATGTCTGTATGAAATCAATAAAAAATTCAATGTAGACATGCCTATTCTAACTGCCGTTTACAATATCATTTACGATAAAATTGCGCCGGCGGTAGAAATCAAATTACTCGCAGAAAAACTCGCTTGATATGAAGGTATTTAAATTCGGAGGCGCCTCAGTTAAAAACGCCGATGCAGTTAAAAATGTGGCTGCTATTCTTGCACGTTACCCCGATCAAAAATTACTGGTAGTAGTTTCTGCAATGGGGAAAACGACCAATAAACTAGAAGAGTTGATCAGCGCACTTTACGCACAAGATCACCGTATTTACGCAGGCCTCCTCGACGACATCAAAGCGTATCATGCAGAAATTCTGGCTGGCTTATTTGCAGAAAAGCATTACAGCATTTATCATGAAATAGAAGAAGTATTCGAACAACTTGCGCAATTATTTTTCAAGCCTTTGGCAGAGAATCGAGCCTTTCAATACGACCAAGTGGTTTCTTTAGGTGAATACATTTCCAGTAAAATACTTGCCGCATTTATAAACGAACAGGGTTACAGTGCCGCTTGGCTAGATGCCAAAACAGTGATCAGAACAGACAACACTTACCAAGAAGGCCATGTAGATTGGCGCAAAACCGAAGAATTGTGCCAGCAAAAAATCACAGCTTTGTTCGAGCAGGTGAATATTGCCATCACACAAGGTTTTATCGGACACACAGCTGAAGGCTTCACCACAACATTAGGACGTGAAGGCTCTGACTACACCGCGGGAATTTTGGCCTATTGTTGCCAAGCGCAAAACGTCACTATTTGGAAAGATGTTCCGGGCATGCTCAATGCCGATCCAAAATATTTTGAACAAACCCAACTACTAGAAGCTATTTCTTTCAAAGAAGCTATCGAACTTTCGTACTATGGTGCTAGTGTCATTCACCCGAAGACCGTTCAGCCTTTGCAGCAAAAAAATATTCCGCTTTACGTTCGCTCATTTTTAGATCCAGAGGCGCCGGGTACCACCATCTCCGAAAATGCAGAACGCGATGCGCAAATACCTTCATTCATTGTCAAATTCAATCAAGTATTGGTAACATTCAGCCGAAAAGACTTTTCATTTATCGCTGAAAAACAACTCTCCGAGATATTTGCTGCATTGGCCATCTTGAAAGCGCCAATCAATCTGATGCAAAATTCTGCGCTCAATTTTTCAGTATTGGTTGACCATCAAAAAATGGATGTTGCCCAACTACAACAGCAACTCGGCCAGGATTTCTACATTCGCTACAACGAAAATCTAGAACTCGCTACCATTCGCCATTACAATGCGGCTATTCTTGCACAAATGCAAAAAAACAAGACTTGTCTGGTGCTACAACAAACCAGAACAACCGCACGTCTCGTTTTGAGCCCAATTATTTAGATTGATTCAAAATACCACAAAAATGGTATGGGGGAATCCCGAAAACAGAAGTACATTTGCATATGTCTCAAACACTCGATTCTGTTTATCTTCATCAGGTTGTTGAAATCATCGACTTTTCCGATAACATAATTTGTTCCAAACTCATCGAGATGGGCCTAACCAAAGGCCAAAAAATCAAAGCCGTTTTCAAAGCACCATTCGGTGACCCCATTGCCTTTGAGCACAACGGGCACATCATCTCCATGCGCAAAGAAGAAGCAAAGCAGATCGAAGTTGCGGTAGCCTAGGCAAAATTCTTTAGTTTTGCACCTCATGAAAATCGCACTACTCGGGAATCCCAATACTGGAAAAAGCTCTGTCTTCAACATGCTCACCGGCATGCGTCAACAAGTAGGTAATTTTCCAGGGGTCACTGTAGATAAGCGTTCTGGATACGTTCAAACCAAATTAAACAAACATCAAATTATTGATTTTCCCGGAACGTACAGCATCTTTGCAAAATCTCTCGATGAACAAGTCGTACAAGATGTCTTAAAGGACCCTCGTCATACCGATTACCCAGACGCCATCCTTTACATTGCCGATGCCGCAAATCTAGAGCGTAATTTGCTTTTTTTCAGTCAACTATACGACCTCGGGTTTCCTTGCGTCCTCGTGCTCAACATGTGGGACCGCGCCCAGCAAAAGGGCCTTCAAATCAATGAGGCACGCCTACAAAAAAATTTCCCGGCAGCAACCATCGTTACTGCCAACGCCAGGGTAGCCATTGGCAAAAACCGCATTCTAGACGCCATAGATAAGCTTGCTCAAGGTTCCACAGAACCATTTCACAATGAGCCTTTCTCTATCAATTTAGACCCAAAAGACCAACAGCATAACACAGAAGAACGCTTACAAAAAATTCGAACGCTCCGTATTGTTCAGCAAAGTAAGCCTCAAGCGCCTCATTTTTCGACGCGTTTAGATTGCCTGCTTACCCATCCAATTTACGGTTACTTCATTTTTGCCGCATTATTGTTGCTTATTTTTCAATTTATTTTCAGTTTCGCAAGCATTCCGATGGACTACATCGATGCGCAATTTGTGCGACTGAGTAACTGGAGCGCCCAAATGCTACCGAGTGGTCTACTGAGTAAACTCCTCACGCAAGGACTCATACCAGGCATTGGAGGTGTGCTCGTTTTTGTACCCCAAATCGCTATACTGTTTTTCTTCATCGCACTACTCGAAGAAAGTGGCTATTTATCGCGGGTAGTTTTTATCATGGACCGCCTCATGAGGCCGTTTGGTCTCAATGGTAAGAGTGTTGTACCGCTGCTCTCAAGTGTAGCATGTGCCATTCCGGGTATTATGTCGGCTAGAACTATTTCAGACTGGAAAGAAAGACTGATTACAATCTTAGTTGCGCCATTTATGAGTTGTTCAGCGCGCATTCCGGTATACACGCTCTTGATCAACCTTGTTGTTCCCAAGACATACATTGCCGGTATACTCAATCTGCAAGGTTTGGTTTTATTTGGTCTTTACACTTTAGGAATTGTTTTTGCGTTGGGTACTGCTGTTATTCTCAAGGTTTTCATCAAAAGCAAAGAGCAGGGTTACCACCTTATGGAATTACCAGAGTATAAAGCCCCAAGACTGCAAAATGTACTTTACACTGTCTTTGAAAAAGTAAAGGTTTTTGTTTTGGATGCAGGTAAAATTATTGTTGCCATTTCTGTTTTACTTTGGGGCCTAGCTACTTTTGGTCCGGCATCCAGAGACCAAAAATTAAAAGCATTACAATCGGGCGCTAAATACCAACAAGCCAACGCCCAAATACAACAAGAACAAGAAAGTGCATTGTTGCTTTCTGAGTCTTATATCGGGCACTTTGGCAGATTCATCGAGCCCGCTATTCAGCCGCTCGGTTATGACTGGAAAATTGGGGTGGCTTTGTTGAGTTCATTTGCAGCCCGAGAGGTTTTTGTTGGATCACTGGCCACCATTTACGCTGTTGGCGACGATACCGACAACCAAAAACGCCTTATCCAAAAACTAAGGGCTGAAAAAAACACCGCAGGCGAACCAATTTATAGCTTGGCCACCGGTTTGTCTTTATTGATTTTTTATGTTTTTGCCATGCAGTGTATGGCTACTTTGGCGGTAGTCAGGCGAGAAACCAATTCATGGCGCTGGCCATTGATCCAATTGTTATTTATGGGAGTAGTAGCCTATACTTGTGCGTTAATTGTCTATCAGATGTTGCTTTGAATACTTTTTTAGTTAACTTTCAAAAATGCAAATAATAATGGTTTCACTTATTCTCATCGGTGTTAGCTTCTACTTAATCCGACACTTCTATTTGCTTTTTGCCAAGAAAAGTCAAGCATGTCAAGGTTGTGGGCTTGCACCAAATCGTGTCAAAAACAATGCAATCTAATACACAATCGTATCAATTTAGCCATGACTTCTTTGCCATTAAAACGGCAAGTGCGGCTGAATTTGCGCATGATTTTGACATTCAGACCATTGATTCAGACCATGTTTTTTGGCTCAATTTTCACGGTCTTCAAGAGAAGGAAAGTATAGAACTCATTTGTCAAAAAATTGGTTTTGATAAACTCAGTATCGAGGGTATTTTTGCGCCATTGCGACGCGCCAAAGTAGAGGAATACCCGCGCTACCTTTTTTTCCAATTACATACATTACCCAATGGCTGCCAGGACGCCGAACAAACCGAACAAATTACGTTTGCTTTGGGCGCTCACTTTTTACTGTCTTTTCAAAACAAAGCAGGTCAGCATTTTGGAGAAGTAAGAGAACGAATTGAAAAATCAAAAGGCAAAATCAGAAATCAAGGAGCTGACTTTCTTTTATTTCGCTTACTCGACACGCTTTTGGATGAACTTTTTCAATTCACCACTCAAGTCTCTGACGAAATTGATCGCATCGATCAGCGCATTCACACCCATATGCAAGCCGATTTATTGCGCGCTATAGAAAAACAAAAAAGACAACTTATTGGCTTGCGCAAAGTTGTTCAGCCGATCAAAGATCTTTTAGCAGCTTTGGAGTCCATGGACAACAATCTTATAGCGCAAGAAAATAAACATTACTATAAAAACCTGCGAAACAGTTGCGTCAGTCTTTTGGAAGACATTGATGCACATAAACAAATACTTGAAGGATTGGCCAATTTATATTATGCTGTTCAAGGTCAACGCATGAATGAAATCATGAAAGTACTTACCGTCGTTAGCAGTATTTTTATTCCGCTCACCTTTATTGTCGGTGTTTACGGCATGAATTTCAAATACATGCCAGAGTTGTCTTACCGCTACGGCTACTATACTGTGGTTGGTATTATGTTTGCAATTGGTCTGGGACTATTGATTTTCTTTGTGAGACGTGGTTGGCTCAAACGCGATTAGATGTTAATGAAGTGTTAAATACAATAAACGGCACAAGAAGCTCCTTAACTTTCGGATAGATAAACTGATACTTATGAAAAAATTATTGCTTTCTTTTGGCGTTGTATTCATGGCTGTACTTGGCCTTAACAACGTAAGTGCACAAATTGAAAAAGGTGCTAAAATCGAATTTAACAAAGAAGTTCACGACTACGGAAACATCAAATACGGTGGAGAACCCTACTGTTCATTTGAATTCAAAAACACCGGAGACGAACCTTTGATTATCTCCAATGCAAAAGGATCTTGTGGTTGTACAGTTCCAGAATGGCCGAAAGAGCCAATTGCACCAGGTGCGAAAGGAACCATCCGTGTAAAATACGATACCAACCGTCCGGGTCCAATCAATAAAAGCGTAACAATCACATCAAACGCCATCAATGAGCCCAACAAAGTGATTCGCATTAAAGGAGAAGTAGGTCCTGCTCCTGAAAGCGGTATGCCTGTTAACAATGCAGGTGCACCAACCAACAATTAAACAAAACACGCTTCATAAAAAAGCCGCTCTAGTGAGCGGCTTTTTTTATGCGTATATGTCAGCAATTAGATCTCAAGAAAATGTCTTGCCGTATTTGGCCAAGCGGGATTTGTTTGCGCTCTAAGAAGCTGAATCGTTTGGATACATGCCTGTTGGGCTGCTTCGAGCTCCTCCACAATGTCAGATAAAAAAAGAATTTGTGACGCTTCTAAGCCAAGAAATTGAACTATTTTAAGATAAGTTGCGGCATCGCGCTTAGAACCTGTTGTGGTATCAAAATGGTTTGAGAAATGAATGGAGATGTCGCCAAAATCGCTGTATCGAAAAAGTAGCTTCTGAGCGGCAATAGATCCAGAAGAAAAGACGCCTACTTTTAAACCTTGTGCCCGCCATTGGTTAAGTGCAGTAGGTACATCATCGTAAACATGACCTTTGATGGCACCGGTTTCATAAGCATTTTTCCAAATGATACCTTGTAGCGTTTTAAGTGGTGTGAGTTTGCGGTCTTCATTGGCCCACTTGAGCAAATAGGCAAGGACTTCTTCGGTGGTGGTGAGGTGTACGCCATCTTCTTGTGCAGCGAGTTCAATAACCTCTGCAAAAGCCTGTTTGACTTCATTGATTTGCGCATGCTGCGTGAGTAGCTGTATGTGCGTTTTGAAATATGGAAAAAGTACATCATAGACAAAATGAACAGAACTCGTTGTGCCTTCGATGTCGGTAAGAATATATTTAATGTGCTTATCCAAGTGTTGGTAATTGAAAGTGGAGAAATTGTTGCTCTGTTCCAGACGCGGTGTAATGAGGTGTCCAGCCACTGGTGTCGGTAAAAATACGAATGGCTTTTACGAATGGTTGTTCGACACCTGCATCAAACCAGTGTTTGGTGCCAGTCGGGACACTAATGAGGTCTCCGCGCTGACACAGCACATTAAAAACAGGTGTGTTTTCTAAATGGAACCAAAACAATCCTTGGCCATCGACAAAAAAACGAATTTCATCTTCGTCGTGCGTATGTTCTGCCAAAAACTTTGCCCTAATTTGATCATAATTCGGTGTCAAAGCATGAATAGAAATGACATCTGCACTTTGATAACCACCCGCTTTCATGAAGGGCTGTAAATCTTTGGCATAAGCCGCAAGAATATCCTCTTGGCTAGCGGAGTCATCGAACTCAACCTCACAGGTCCATTGATCAAAAAAAACACCTTTTTCAGCTAAAAAAGACTTAATTTGCTGTGGTTCTCGGAGTTCGAGACCGGTTTCGGGGACGGATAAAATGGCCATTACTTAACGTAAAAATTCACACTCACAAAGATAATCTAAAGTCTCTAGATGTCTTTGTGCTTCAAAGAGATTTTCACCCCATGCATAGGTGCCGTGTTCAGCAATTATAAAGCAATGTTGCTTGATATCTTCGATGCGTGCATCGAGTGCCGCACAAAGTAGCTGCATATCTTGTTGGTTGTCTACAATAGGAATTTGCAATGACGCTAAGTGGCTTGTACACCCTTTGAACCCTTTTTGTAATTCATAACCTTGAACCGGGAAATAATCTTCGTTAAATTGTGAAATCAGGACCGGATATTTGCCATGGCTATGCAATACCACCTTAGCATCTGGGAAATGCTTGTAAATCCATAAATGAATTTGTGTTTCATCAGAGGGCCTGACACCATGATATTGACCAGTGCCAATTCCGTTGGTATCTATGGTCATGAAGTCGAGGTCTGTGAATTCTGCTTTGTTTACCCCTGATCTAGAAACCCAAATTTGTTGGTGTTCGTCGATAAATGAATAGTTGGTCGAAGTGGCGGGCGACCACCCACGAGCGTTCAAAGTCCTGATTAGTTGCGCGAGTGCTGCTTTCATTAATTAGATAGCTCCGCTTTGACCAAACTCGAGATCACTTTGCCATCAGCTTTACCAGCAAGTTTGCTTGTCAGCGCGCCCATTACCTTACCCATATCTTGAGGGCCAGTAGCGCCAATTGCAGCAATTGTCTGACGTACCTCTTGACGGATTTCCTCTTCAGAAAGCATTTTGGGTAGATAAGCTTCGATAACTTGTGCTTGAAATAATTCTTCGGCTGCGAGGTCTTCGCGGTTTTGAGCGACGTAAAGCGCATGTGTTTCCATGCGCTGTTTGTGAAGTTTCAGACAAATTTTAATTGCTGCTTCTTCTGTAACCTGAGCATCTGGACCCGATGTTGCCTCGAGAAGTAACTTTGATTTGATATCGCGCAGTGCAGCAAGCTTTTCCTTTTCTTTGGCAAGCATGGCACTTTTGATGTCGTTATTGATGCGCTCTGTAAAGGTCATTTTAGTCGACGTTATCGTGTAAGAAATTGTTATTGCGCAAAGTAGTTTGCCCATTTACGTCTTGACCGATACCAAAACGAGAAATCTGTTCTTGTGAACTTGGATTTTGCTGCTGAAGTTGGATATTTCTACGCACGAAAGCAGGTTCATTCTCAAATTCAAGTAAGCCTTCAGGCTTTTTTAGTTTGGAAGTAAACTCTTGGATACGAGAAACGCGTTCTTGAACTTTACGCTGTTGTTCTTCAGGGCTTAAAACGCGCTTGGTTGTTTCTAACTCAACGCGCTGAACGCTGTCGTCTTCGAGAACGTGCTTGACAACTTCTGGAGCCGCACTTACCGGTGCAGGAGTAGGTTCTGGCTGTACATCAAAGACTTCCCAGGTCATTGATGCTTGAGGAGCAGCAACGGGTTCTGGGGTTTCGTCGTATAAGTTGAAAGTAGTTTTCGTAGCTGGAGCAGCGTCAAATGCTGGTTCAACGGCTTCAAATGGATTAGCAAGTGGTGCCTGAACTTCTTTGATGAAAGGTTCTTCAGTGGCGAGTGGTGCGGCTGTAATGCTTTCAAATGGAGAGCTAAGCGGACTTACAATTTCTTGTTTTTTCTCTTCTTCTAGTACAACTACTGTACGTTCGGGACTTTTCTCAAAACCAGTTAGTGGTGAAGATGAAAATCCGGTTGCAATGATCGTAAGACTAAGTTGATCACCTAAAGAAGCATCTTTGCCATGACCCCAAATGACGTCTGCTGTAGAGCCAGCAGCATCTTGAATGTAATCCGTAATGTCAGTGATTTCGTCCATCATGACCTCGCGGTCACCGTAGGTAATGTTGAGTAAAACATAACGTGCACCACTGATATCGTTATCGTTGAGTAGCGGAGAGTTCAAGGCATTTTGAACAGCGACCATAGCGCGGTCTTCGCCACTTGCCACGGCACTACCCATAATGGCGTGCCCCGAATTGCGCATCACGGTATTGACATCGTTAAAATCGACGTTGATTGCACCCGTTACAGAAATAACTTCGGCAATACCTTTAGCTGCAACAGTCAAAACGTCATCTGCATGCGAAAACGCTTCAGATAAAGACATATTTTTACCGTACTCACGCAGTCTTTCATTGTTGATAATTAGAAGTGTATCGACGTTTTGTCGCATACGCTCCAGACCTTCTTCGGCTTGTTGACGGCGCTTGCGCCCTTCAAAATTGAAAGGAACCGTTACAATACCAACGGTAAGAATTCCGAGATCGCGCGCAACTTGGGCAATTACTGGAGCAGCACCTGTTCCGGTTCCACCACCCATACCTGCTGTTACAAAAACCATTTTGGTGCCGGCAGATAATAATTCGCGGATTTCTTGAATATTTTCCATGGCGGCGTTCATACCTACTTCAGGTATCATGCCTGCGCCTCGACCTTCGGTTAGGTTTGGTCCGAGTTGAATTTTATAAGGTACCGGAGAGTGGTCCAATGCTTGGCAATCCGTGTTGCAAACAATGAAATCAACCCCTGCAATACCTTGCAAGTACATGTGGTTTACGGCGTTTGAACCACCGCCACCAACACCAATGACTTTGATGATGGATGAAGCGCGGTTTGTTTCGTGTTGTGGTAAATCAAATTCCATAAGTGCTATCTATTTCCTGATTTGCTATAATCTGAATGTGTATTAATCCTCGGAATCATCAAAGAATTTCTTGACGGGCCCCAAAATGCGTTCGAAAAATTCGCCGCGTTTTTGACCGTTAGAATGTTCTCTGATTTTTTCTTGTTTGTCAATGGTATTTTTTTGAGTGGCCTCGACTGTAGCGGAACTCATTGTTTGTGCCTCTGGTTGTTCCCAAGGCTTTGCACCTTCCATGCTCTCAAAACCTTTTAGTACCAATCCAATACCGGTTGCATACATTGGACTAGCCAAAGCATCGAGGTCATTTGTATTGGCAAGGTGCTCGGTCGGATAACCGATTCGTGCATCCATTCCAGTAAGGTATTCAATGAGTTGCGTGAGGTGCTTGAGTTGAGAGCCTCCACCGGTAACCACGATGCCACCAATGAGTTTTTTTTCATAACCCGAACTTTTGATTTCGAGATTGACCAACTCAATGATTTCTTCCATGCGTGCCTGAATAATGCTCGCAAGATTGCGCAACGTGATTTCTTTGGGATCGCGTCCGCGTAGACCTGGAATACAAACGACTTCGTTCTCGTTGCTTTCTGAGGCCAACGCACTGCCGAACTTAACTTTAAGCATTTCGGCTTGGCGCTCCATAATGCGGCAACCCTCTTTGATATCTTGAGTGATAATTTTTCCTCCGAATGGGATCACGGCTGTGTGGCGGATAAGGCCGTCGTGGAAAATAGCGACGTCGGTCGTACCACCACCGATATCAACCAAAACAACGCCAGCTTCTTTTTCTTCGTCGGACAAAACTGCTTGGGCTGAAGCAATTGGCTCCAGAATAATATCCTTAACACTGAGGCCTGAACGATCAACGCAGCGCGTAATGTTCTGAACGTTGGTGACTTGACCGCAGATGATGTGGAAATTTGCTTCGAGTCTTACTCCGCCCATTCCGATAGGGTCTTTGATCTCTGGCTCGCCATCTACGATGTACTCTTGGGGGATAACTGTAATGATTTCCTCGCCTGGATTCATGACCAATTTGTACATGTCGTCCACGAAGGCATCGATATCGGTTTGTGAGATTTCACCGTTTGCTGTGCGTCGGGTATAAATTCCACGGTGCTGCTTGCTCTTGATGTGCTGACCGGCAATGCCCACATGCACATTTTTAATTTTCAAATTGCCTTCGACTGCGTTTTGAGTTGCCTCCACTGCGGTATTAATAGACTGAACCGTGCGCTCAATGTTGGAGACAACACCGCGCATTACACCAAGCGATTCTGCCTTCCCCATTGCAATGATTTCAATTTTGTCGTGTTCGTTTTTACGACCGACAAAACAAGCAATCTTGGTGGTGCCAATATCCAAACCTACAACAACACGAGTGCGCTTGACTTCAGGGGTGTTATTTTTTTCTGCAAACGATTTGTCCTTCATATTTGACACTTATTTCTTTGTATTTATTCCAGCCTTCGTGAGGCAGGGCTTCTTTGTAAAAATGTTTGAGGCGTTCAAATTTGTCTGCCACTTCTTTGTCACTGCGCGCAGCACCAAAGATGATTTGTTGATCACCAAGCAAAGGAATCAGGATAAAATCACCACTCGAATCGAGGAAGACTTGACCTATCAGACGATGCATTAATGGATCATTACAAACATAATTTGAAATGTGGTAGATTTGATCAATTTTTCTAGAACTTTTCAAAGTCCCATTGTTAATAAAACCGCAATGAATTCGGGGGTTATAGGGTTCATCAATTGCACCTGAAAACACCAACACGCGCGCTGTATGAAGCGCAGACCGATACATCATAAAACCTTCTTGATCAAGGTAATAACTTTGGCCTTTCGTATTGAAAACCCGGGCTATAGGCTTGCGCAGCGTGAGGTCAATCTCAAGTTTAGCTCCCAAATGGCGATAAACATTGACATGTTTGACTTCTGGCATGGCAGCTATTGCCTGTTCAATGCGCTGAACTTGGAGTGCTTTTACCGGCATATCTTTGCGCAAAAGCTGCTTCAATTGCAAACGGTAAAGCAACTCTTGTTTGGTTAGAAATGTATTTTCGTCCTCTGCATGAATAGCGACTTTTGGCGTATCTAAAATCCGATTTGCATCGGTCTTTTGCGCAAAATAAAACACCACAATGGTGCCAACCGAGACAAGTGTCCATAATATGCGAATTAGCCAAATTTTCATGTCTTCTGAATTTGCAGTTCGAGCACTTCTTTTAGCGGTAAAACCAAGCGATCAATATCACCGGCACCAATGGTAAGTACCACGCCTTTTGAAAGTGCTTTGAGTGAAGTCAAAACTTCGTGTGCAGCTAGTACCTGTTTGTTTTTTACCGAAGTAAGCTCACAAAGCCAGTCGCTACTTACACCGGGAATTGGCAGTTCCCTTGCCGGATAAATCGGCAAGAGATACAGTTCATCAAGCACACTTAAAGACGCCGCAAACGCCATTGCAAAATCCTTGGTGCGCGAAAATAAATGAGGTTGAAAAATGCCAATTACCGGGAGTTCTGGATACATGGATCGAACTGAACTCAACAAAGCGTCTATTTCTTTTGGATGATGTGCGTAATCGTCAATATAAATCAAGTTTTTACTTCGAATATGGTATTCAAAACGTCGCTTAACGCCTTTAAAATTGCGAAGTGCAGTACGCAATTCATCTACCTCGAAACCCAACTGAAGCAACAACGCGATACAAGCTAATGCATTCTCTGCATTGTGAATACCAGGAAGGCCAAATGCTAAACTTTTGTATTCCTGGTTGCCAACCCGCAAATCAGCTACTTGATAGCCGTCTTCAAAACGCAACTGATTCAAACTGTAATCTGCGGTGTCGGACTGAATTGCGTAAGTAAAACAAGTGGCAAGGCTATCTAATTGCAGCCCTTCTTTTTGCACACAAAATCCTTTTGGATCTATGCGCATTGTGAATTGCCGAAAGCCTTCTAAAAAAGCGGCGGGTGTTCCGTAGATATCCAAATGATCTGGGTCTGCAGCGGTAACGATGGCCGCGTAGGGCGCAAGCTGTAAAAAACTGCGGTCAAATTCATCGGCTTCAATAACCGCATATGGACTTGTGGGATGCAAGACCAAATTCGAATCAAAATTACTGGCAATGCCGCCCAAAAATGCCGTACACCCCGTCCCTAGTTCGGTCAACAAGTGAGCAAGCAACGAACTGGTCGTTGTTTTACCGTGCGTTCCAGCCACACACAAACCTTGAAAAGTTCTCGTGAGGGCTCCTAAAACCTCAGCTCGCTTGAGGATTGTAAAATTTGCTTTTTGAAAATAAGTCAATTCATCAAGCTGTTTGATTGCTGGCGTATAAACAACGAGCGTCAATTCTGGATCCTTAAATTCATCCGGCAAGTCTGCGCCCATATCTTCGTAGTGCACAGAAATCCCTTCGTTTTCTAGCGCAGTCGTCAAAGGTGTTGGTACTTTATCATAGCCAGCCACTACTTTACCAGTAAATTTGAAATATCGGGCCAGCGCACTCATGCCAATACCGCCAATACCGATAAAATAAATTTGATCATATGAATGGATCGGTTTCATGACTGCACGATTTTTTGACAGATATCGACGATCGCTTGACTGGCATTCGGCAGTGCAAGCTGACGCAAAGCAATAGCAAGTTCTTCACGGCGCGGCTGGTCTTTGAAAAGTTCCAGGACGGTTGGTAACAATTCATTTTGCGCAGCTGCATCGCGCACCATTAAAGCTGCGCCGCGTTCCACTAAAGAAAGTGCATTTTGCGTCTGATGATCTTCCGCTACATTTGGTGAAGGCACGAATATGGCCGGTTTTCCAATTAATGCCAATTCACTGACGGAGAGCGCCCCTGCCCGAGACACCACTACATCGGCTAAAGCATAAGCGTAATCCATCCGCTGAATAAAAGGAAGCACTTTAATAGTTTCTGGCAACTGCTGCTCAAAAGTGCTGAGTTCTGCTTGGTAGGACTTGCCACATTGCCAAATGACCTGAATACCTTCATTTGTTAAATCCGATACGGCTGCACGCAGTGCCACATTTAAAGTTTTGGCACCCAAACTACCGCCCATCACAAAAAGAGTAGGTTTGTTCATTTGTAGTCCAAAGAAGGCTGCTGCCTCTGATTTGAGCTCAGGTAGCGACATTTGCAAGTTGGCACGCAAAGGATTACCGGTTAAATAAATCTTTTCCGCAGGAAAAAATCTTTGCATATTCGGATAGGCAACGCAAATCGCCTTTGCCTTTTTAGCAAGTAATTGATTGGTTTTTCCGGCAAATGAATTTTGTTCTTGCAACAATGTTGGAATGCCTAAAAGCTGTGCCATTTGAAGCGTTGGTCCACTTGCGTAGCCCCCTACTCCAATCACGAGATCAGGTTTGAAACGACGCAAAATACGCAAAGCTTTCATTAAACTCTGAACCAATTTAAAGGGTAACAAAAGGTTTTTCAATGTTAGTTTTCGCTGTAAACCAACTATGGGCAGACCGACAATTTCATAACCTGCTTGTGGCACTTTTTCCATTTCCATTTTACCTTCGGCACCAACAAACAAAATCGTTGCTGCTGGATTGCGCGCTTTGATTTGATCGGCTATCGCTAAGGCCGGAAAAATGTGGCCACCAGTGCCACCGCCAGAAATGATTACACTATTCAATTTCATTTTCTTGTGTGCTAGCAAAAGACTTATTTAAATCATTTTTGGGAAGTTCTTTGGCAAAAGATTGTACAACACCGATTGAAACACATGCCATAACAAGCGCAGAGCCTCCCATTGCCAAGAACGGCATATTTTGGCCAGTTACAGGAAACACACCCGTACAAACCAACATATTGATACTCGCTTGTGTCAGTAAATGAATGCCTATTCCCATAGCGGCATAGCTTTGAAATAAATCGGTGGTTTTGAGTGCTATTCGGATCATTCGATATAATAAAATCAGATACAATAGCACCAGAAAAATAGCTGCAGCTGAGCCGAATTCTTCGACAAAAGTCGCATAATAGAAGTCGGCATAGGCCTCGGGTAAGAATTCTTTGAGCTTACCGTCACCCACACCTTGCCCAAAAACAGCACCTACAGAAATGGCCAACTTTGCATTATTCGCCTGTTGGTTGGCTTGCAAGCTTTCAATCGATTGATCTGCTGCATCGACTCGGTTATTAATTCGGTTCATCCAGGTATCAAAACGAGGCAAGATTTTGGCAGCGGGCATTGCTAAATGTAAACCGATCACCAACGCCAAACCACCTGCACCAACAGCTCCTATTGTCAGTAATTTCATTAATGGCACTCTGCCAATAAACAGCAGCAACATGCTCAACATAAAAATCATGGCTGCAGTAGAAAAATTGTCCTTTAGTATGAGTGCAAATGTGGCTAAAATAGGAAGCATTAAAGGTAAAATTCCCTCTTTCCAGTCGTCTAGTTTTTGTTGTTTTTTGACCAATAACTTACTCACGTAAATAATGAGCGCCAACTTGGCAAAATCTGAAGATTGAAAGGTGAGATTGATAAACGGTATGCGAATCCAGCGGCCGGCACCATTGACCTGAGCGCCGAAAAACAGCGTAAAAAGCAACAGCGACAAACCGACATAATAAGCAAATTTGGCAACCTGCGAAATATACTTTGCCGGAACGCGATGTATGGCATACATGGAGGCAAAACCGATGATGACATAAACCAAATGCTTGAATAAATAGGTAAAAGGAGAACCGCCTTCTATTTTGATCAATATAGGCACAAAACTATACACCGTCACCAGTGAAAATGTCATCATTAGAAGCGTAATGATCCAGATGACAGGGTCGCCTTTTAGATAAGAAAGGTAGGTTTTCATGAGCCTATTAAAGCATGCGTACGGCTTGTTTGAATTGCTGGCCGCGATCTTCGTAGCTCGCGAATAAATCAAAACTTGCACAAGCTGGCGACAACAATACTGTCTGATCTTTTTGGGCAAGTTGATAAGCAAAAGCAACGGCCTCATTTGCTGAACCCGCTTCAACAATCACCTCAACTTGGTTCTTGAATGCCTCAATGATTTTCGCATTCTCCTTACCCAAGCAGACGATGGCTGTCACTTTTTGAGCCACCAATTCGGCGAGTTCACTGTAGTCATTTCCTTTATCGACTCCGCCTACAATCCAAACCGTTGGTTTGTCCATAGACTCGAGCGCAAACCAAGCAGCATTAACGTTTGTTGCTTTGGAATCATTGATAAATTCAATGCCGTTGACTTTTGCCACAAACTCCATGCGGTGTTCGACATTGACAAAATCCTGAAGGCTTTCGCGCACCACTTCAGTGCGTATTTCTACAAGCCTTGCTGCAATCCCAGCTGCAAGTGCATTTTGGGTGTTGTGTTTCCCTTTTAGGGCTAATTCGTGAATAGACATGGTGAGTTGTTGTTTGTTTATGTTGATTTGTAGTTGTTGTGCATCTGCATAGCCACCATTTGCCTGTTGTTCTTTCATCGAGAAAGGATACAAGGCAGCGCTGGGCTGTAAAGCTTTTACTTGTGCCGCAATGATGGCATCATCGGCATTGTAAATAAAGCTATCTGCAGCAACCTGGTTTTGTAAGATTCGAAACTTGGCTGCTACATAATTTTCCATTTTGTAGTCATAGCGATCGAGATGATCTGCTGAAATATTGGTAAGAATGGCGATGTCTGCTTTGAAAGTAAACATGTCATCGAGCTGGAACGAACTGAGTTCAAGCACGTAATAGTCGTAGACTTCGGTCGCAACTTGTTTGGCGAAGCTCTGCCCGACATTCCCAGCCAAACCGACGTTTAAACCGGCTTTTTTGAGGATGTGATAACACCACATAGTGGTGGTCGTTTTGCCATTGCTGCCCGTAATGCAAATGTGTTTGGCTTTCGAATAGTAACCGGCAAATTCTATTTCTGAAATGACGCGAATCGCTTTTTCACGGATCGCTTTAATGATTGGTGCCTTTTCTGGAATACCAGGAGATTTGATGATTAAATCGGCAGCTAAAATTCGCTCGATTGTGTGGGTTCCCGATTCAAATTCTATTTGTGCGGCGTGTAATTCTTGCTGAAACGATGCCTTGATTGCCGCACCATCAGATACAAATACACGCCAGCCTTTTAGCTTGCCCAAAATGGCTGCCCCAACGCCAGATTCTCCAGCACCTAAAATGACCAGCAAACGATTCTGAGCGTCCATTCGTCTATCTTAATTTGAGCGTTACAATAGAAACAACTGCTAAAAGCACAGCTACTATCCAGAAGCGGGCTACAATTTTTGCCTCGTGGATGCCTTGCTTTTGATAATGATGATGCAAAGGAGCCATCAAGAAAATACGCCTACCCTCGCCGTACCGCTTTTTGGAATACTTGAAATAAGCCACTTGCAGCATCACGGACACATTCTCAATTAAGAAAATACCACATAACACAGGAATAAGAAGCTCTTTGCGAATCGCGATGGCGAAAACGGCAATGATTCCGCCGAGCGCAAGACTACCGGTGTCTCCCATGAAAACTTGCGCAGGAAAAGCGTTGTACCACAAAAAGCCAACGCATGCACCCACAAATGCGGCAATGAAAATCACGAGCTCTTCGGCTTCTGGGATGTACATGACATTCAAGTAATCGGCAAATTTGGCATGTGAACTTACGTAGGCGAGAACCGCCAGTGCCAGACCTACTATTGCAGATGTCCCCGTAGCTAAACCGTCTAATCCGTCGGTCATGTTGGCGCCATTAGATACCGCGATAACAATAAAAATTACAATTGGGATAAATATGAGCCAGCCATACGACTTGTTGACATCGCCTATTAGCCAGTTGTAGTTAAACTCATTTCCTTTGAAAAAAGGAATGGTGGTGGTCATGTCATCGGTTTTGATCCATTTGTAATTTTCGCCCTCTGCTTGCGCGTGCTCATGGGTAACAAATTTTTCATCGGCTTGCAAGCGGTAATTTGCCGCCACACGCTTGTGAACCACAACTGAATCGGAAAAATAAAGGATGCTGCCAACAATGAAGCCCACACCAATCTGCCCAATAATTTTTGAGGTGCCCTTTAAACCTTCTTTGTTCTTTTTGAAAACTTTAATGTAATCATCTAAAAAACCGATTAGCCCCAACCATACAGTGGCAATGAGCATCGTGATAACATAAACATTTTGCAATTTGGCAAAGAGCAAAGTTGGAATGAGGATGGCCGCCAAAATGATCAGACCACCCATAGTTGGGGTGCCTGACTTTTCTAGTTGCCCTGCCAAGCCTAAATCGCGGACGGTTTCTCCAATCTGTTGTAAGCGCAAGCGCGCAATAATACGCTTTCCGATAATGACAGAAACAACCAATGAAGTAATGAGCGCTAATGAGGCGCGAAATGAAATGAATTGAAACAAACCAGCACCTGGGATATTCAATTGATCGAGCCAAGAAAACAAATAGTAAAGCATGTTATTTATCGAGTTGGTTAAAAAGTGTTTGTGTTATGGCGACATCGTCAAAAGCAGTGCGTACCCCCTTGATTTCCTGATAGGTTTCGTGACCTTTTCCGGCTATAAGAATGATATCACGCGGCTGCGCAAGCATAATGGCAGTCTTGATGGCCTGCTGGCGGTCGACAACAGAAAGTGTTTTACCTGCTCCAATTGCGTCTAGACCGGCTTCCATTTCGGCAATAATTTGCTGCGGATCTTCGCTTCGTGGATTGTCTGAGGTCAGGATCACTTGTTGGCTTTTTGCTGCAGCGATAGCAGCCATTTTCGGGCGCTTTTCTTTGTCGCGGTCACCGCCACAACCTACAACTGTGATGATGCGGCCTTTTTTTTGAAAAGCACTGATCGTCGAAAGTACGTTATCAAGGGCGTCTGGGGTATGCGCATAGTCTACAATAGCCGTTAGCCCCTTGGAACTGCGCAAATGTTCAAAACGACCAGTAACATGCGTTAATTCAGAAATAACGCGTAAAACTTCAAAAGCGTCTTGTCCCAATTCCGTGGCAATACCATATACCAACAATAGGTTTGCGGCATTAAAGGCTCCAACCAACCTCGTATGAACCTCTTGGCCGTTGATTTGTAGTACCAGACCACCTAAACTGTTTTCAATAATTTTACCCTTGAAATCTGCAGGCGTTTTCAGGGCATAGGAATAGCGCTTGGCTTTTGTATTCTGAAGCATCACCTGGCCGTTTTTGTCGTCGGTGTTTACCAACGCAAAAGCAGTAGGTGCCAATTCATCAAAAAAGGACTTTTTGACACGTAAATATTCAGCAAAAGTGTGGTGGTAATCGAGGTGATCATGCGTAATATTCGTAAAGCCAGCTGCCGCAAAATGCAAACCACCGATGCGCTGCTGATCAATGGCATGCGAACTCACTTCCATAAAACAATGCGTGCAGCCAGCGTCGACCATTTCTCGTATCAATTGATTTAATGCAATCGGATTTGGGGTCGTGTGTGTAGCCGTAAGCGAAGTAGTTCCAATTTTATTGACCACCGTTGAGAGCAATCCACAATTGTATCCGAGTTTTGTAAATAAGTCATGTAAAAGCGTTGCGGTAGTGGTTTTGCCATTGGTACCGGTTATCCCGACTAATTTCAAATCTTTGGACGGATGACCGTAAAAAGCACAAGCTAATTGTGCAAGCGCACTTCCTGTATTTTGAACTTGTATAAGTGTGGCATCTGAGGGTGCAATTACTTTATTTTGAACCAAGAAAAACCTGCATCCTTGTTCATAAGCTTTTTGGAGGTATTGGTGGCCGTCGGTTTGTGTCCCAACGATACAGCAAAACAAAGTATCTACTTGTGCTTCTCTTGAATCAAATACCAACGCAGCAATTTTCGCTTCAATTTGTCCTTGAAGAAGCTGATAGGAAATACCGCTCAAAAGTGTTTCTAATTGCTGCATTTAATTCAATTTGATATGGATGAGTTGTCCTTTAACTAATGATGCCCCCGGGCTTATTGATTGTTTTACAACTTTACCTCTGCCAGAAATTTGTACAATAAGGCCGCGCTCTTCAAGTAAATACACCGCATCTTTGGCACTCATTCCAAAAACGTTCGGCACTTTGTTGCGCAAAATGGTTTTGTGCTGTACTTGCAGGCGCTTGTCTGCTGTATCGCTCTGTACCCATTCACTTGAGGTATTGTGCTGATGGCGAACATTGAGCTCCTTTAAAAGATAACTGAGATCTCTGCGTTGGCCGGACTTGAAGGTTGGAACGTCATTGGCAAGCGGATTGCGCGGATCATTGACTGCGCGGTGATATTGCAGCGCCGACGCATATACCTTATTTGCAATCTCGGCGAATACTGTTCCAGAAACAGCAGCACCATAATAAGCCCGTACCGGTTTAGAAATCACGACAATACAAGAATAAATTGGTTTTTTTGCAGGAAAATAACCTACAAATGAAGCTTGGTAGGCTCTGATTTTTTGGTCGCGGTAACCACTTTCACCACGAAGCTGAGCGGTTCCAGTTTTGCCCGCAATCGTAAATAAAGAACTTGTTAAGGCCCTACCTGTTCCGCGAATCATGACGCCTTCAAGACAGCGCTGTAAAATTTGCAATGTGTGACTTGAGCAAATTTCAGGGTTCAGTACGACGGGTTCAAAAGTTTTGATGACTTGTCCGTGTCTCTTGATTTTTTCGACAAAAAGTGGACGTACTAATTTTCCTTTATTGGCAACGGCATTGTAAAATGCCAAGGTCTGAAGTGGCGTTTGCATGACTTCATACCCAACAGATTGCCATGGTAGGGATAGAATAGACCAATTTGGATCTCCCGGTTTAGTGACTTTTGGACGCGGCTCACCCTCGAGGTCGATACCCAGTTTTTCGGTCAGGCCAAACTGCTTCAGGCGTTCGATAAATACTTCCGGATCTTTGCGGTAACTGCGGTAAATGAGTTGTAAAATCACGTTTGATGACTTTTCAAATGCTTGCTGGATGGTGATCATACCGTAACCCATTCCGTGATTCGAGTCAGACATGCCGTCTCCGCCAATAGAATACCTGCCCGAAGCATTGACTTTATCGGTGATTTTAAAACGCTCGTCTTCTAGGCCTGCCATGATAGAAGCGAGTTTGAAAGTCGAACCGGGCACCTCAAGATGGCCGAGCGCATAATTAAAATTCTCGGCATATTTGCCTTTGCTGACTTTTGTCAGGTTGGCTACTGCACGCACATAGCCTGTTTGCACCTCCATGAGTACCACACTACCATGCTCGGCATCCATGTAGATCATTTGTTTTTCGAGCTCAGAATGGGCAACTTCTTGAATCTCTTTGTCAATGGTGGTTACAACGTCTGCGCCTTCAACTGCATCTTTGATGATTTTTCCGGTGCGTTTCCAACCAGAAGAAATGCGCTGTTCGATTTCCTTTCCGACTTCTCCTTTGAGGTAGTCATAGTATGCACCTTCTATACCAACGCGCAAGGTATCAGAGCCATTGTTGATTTTGTAGTAACCTAAAGTGCGGTTCAATAGATTTCCAAATGGTTTCTTGCGCAAAATGACTTCTACGTTGTCGATGATGCCACCCTTCATTTGGCCCAATTTGAAAATGGGTAAAGCGCGTAATCTTTTGCGTTCCTGATTGGTTACTTTTCGACGAATCAATAAGTAACGAAAACCATTGGCCCTTGCCTTTCGGATTTTGGATTCATACGCTCGAGCAGACTGATCTGGATACAAGCGATGCAAACCCACTGCCAAGGCGCCAACTTGTTCGTCAAATATGGCTGAATCAACAACCGTTGGGTCCATGTAGATATCGTAAAAAGTCACGCTTGTGACCAACGGCACCTCGTTGTGATCCAAAATTTGACCCATTCTAGGTGTGCGGTCAGCGACCCGAGTAGGCAATTCGCCTTTCTCCATCTGCATACTGCCACCTGGTCCATTGATTTGAAGGTTAATAGTTGAATAAAGCACCGTTAACATCAGTACGACAAACCCAAAATAAACGAGGTAAGCGCGGTAATATAAATAATTGCGATCCTTACTCATGTTTGTTCTTAATGCGGATGACTTTTGTTGCGTTTTTAGTTTCTTTCAATTTTCTGTCCGCAAGACGCTCTGCCATTTTGTAGCGGCGCGTGACCAATTCAAGTCTGGCTTTGGCCTCAATGAATTCCGCTGCGTGTTGGTCTAGATTGCGTTGAGCGGTATCGATATCTTTATTGAGCTGCTTTCCGTAATAACCTTTGGCTACCAAGAGCAACAGCAACAGCATGATGAAAAAAATATAGTTGAGGTTATCGAGCACAAACGACTTGGTCAAAAATTCGCCGTTGAGGATTTGGGCAAACGCATTTGCCTTACCTCCTTTGCGGACCTTTGCTTGTTGTGTGCTGTCTTTAGCCATTCTTTTGTGCAATTCTAAGTTTGGCACTACGCGCTCTTGAATTGAGCGCACATTCTGCTGCATCAGCTACGATCGGATGCCTGTTCACCTCGGTAAATGGCTTTTGAACATTGCCAAAAAAATCTTTTTCTATTTCTCCTGAAAAACTGCCTCTCTTTAAAAAATTCTTGACCAAGCGGTCCTCTAGAGAATGATAAGACATCACAACCAAACGACCCCCGGGCTTTAATACTTGGGCGGCTTGTTCTAAAAAGTCCTTGAGGACTTGCATTTCTTGATTGACCTCTATGCGAAACGCTTGAAAAACTTGCGCATAAAATTTATGGTCTTTGAATTTTGGGGCATAGCGCTCAAGGGCCTTCATAAGCTCAAAAGTGCTGGAGATGGGTGCGTTGTCGCGCTGGCGAACGAGCGCAGCAGCAAGTACCCTGGAATTGCGTAACTCGCCATATTCATATAAAATATTGGCAAGTGTTTGTTCATCTGCTTTGGCAATGAGCTCAGCTGCCGACTGGCCGCCGTTGCGATTCATGCGCATATCTAAAGGCGCGTCTTCACGAATACTAAAACCGCGCTGTGCTGTATCGAATTGATGAGAAGAAACCCCTAAATCGGCTAAAATTCCGTCCACCTGAGGTAGACGCAAAGCGCGCAAATGATTCTTTAAGAACGCAAAATTGGCCGGGATAAAATGAAAATTAGCGGCTTCCCAGGCATTGTTTTTGGCATCTGGGTCTTGGTCAAAGACAACGAGCTGACCTTTAGCAGAAAGTTGATCGAAGATGGCCCGCGAATGGCCTCCGCCTCCGAAGGTGACATCCACATAAATGCCGTCGGCCTGAAGATTCAAGCCTTCAAGACACGGTTCTAGCATTACAGGAATGTGGTAGTCTGTATTAATCTTCATTGTCTAAATCACCCATTACTTCATCCGCCAAATCAGCGAAATCCGCCATGTTGCCTTCGATCATTTCGAAGTACTTAGACTTATCCCAGATTTCTATGCGGTCGTTGTAGGCAATAAGCATTACCTCAGCAACCAAACCCACGCGCTCCATGAGCGCACTTGGCACCAAAATGCGGCCCGCATTATCCAAGGACACCTGCTTGGCGCCTTGATGAAACAAACGGTAAAACATCCGGTTTTTAGGCTTAAACAAATTCATCTTAGACAACTTTTGACTAATGCGCTCCCATTCTGGTAACGGGAATAAAGTCAAACAGTCTTCAAATCCTTTGTTGAGCATGAAATCACGCTGGGAAACAGCAGGCAATTGCTTGCGCAAACCAGACGGAAAGAGGAAGCGCCCCTTTTCATCTATTTTGACCTCAAATTCTCCTACTAGTCCTGACATAGCGTTATAATGGGTAAAATTAGTGGATTCTTACCACTTTTTACCACCACCTTTTTTAAATGTTGATAACTTCTAACGTACAGAGCCAATAAAGGTTACATATTAACAATTATTAACAAGGTAAATCCTTTGTTTTACAATGCTTTAAGCACCATTAGTGGGAATTAGTGGGAGTTTTTTCAACATTTTGTTGATATCCGATTTTTAACCTCTACAAATTGGTGGTTTTAAGCTACTTTTGCATATGTCGAATAAAAAACGCGGTTACCTGCTCATTCCCCTTCTAGCCTGCATATGGGGGAGCTCTTTTATCTTAATGAAATTCGGCATGTTCGACGCTTCTGGCAATGCCATATTCAGCTCCACACAGGTTGCCAGCATTCGAATCGTCTTGGCAGGCTTGGTCTTCCTGCCCTTGTTTGCCAAACTCTCCAGAAAAATAAAACACAAAAAAGACCTACTTTACTTTTCAATTGTAGGTCTTGGCGGAAACCTCATTCCTGCCTTTTTATTTACGTACGCCGAAAAAAGCCTCGATTCGAGTATTGCGGGCATCATGAACAGCTTCACCCCTGTCTTCACCCTTATTATTGGCTATTTCATTTTCCGAACCAAGATTGTTCTTCAACAAATAATAGGAACCCTAATTGGTTTCGGCGGTATTTCATGGCTGCTATTGGCCGGGCAAACCACAAATGCATCAGCACAACTACTACCCGCCTTGGCTATCATTTTCGCAACGGTACTTTATGGCTTAAGCCTGAACACAATCAAACACAAACTCCAACACTACCAACCAATAGAAGTGGCCACAGGTGGCTTTTCTATTGCCTTTTTACCTGCGCTCATTTGCTTGTTTGTATTTGAAACGCCTCATGTGATATTAAACCATCCCAAAGCAACACAAGGTTTACTTGCTATTGGTATTTTAGGTTTGGTCGGAACTGCATTTGCAGTTGTCCTTTTCAATAAAATCATTGCGCAAACAAGTGCATTAGCAGCCAGTGCTGTCACTTATTTTATTCCGATTGTCGCGGTTTTTTTAGGCCTTGCCTTTGGCGAAACATTGGTTTGGCAGCAATTTGTTGCCATGTTTGTGATTATTGCCGGCGTTCTATTGATCAATTTTGCCAACACGAAAGCAACAAATTGATACAATCTGCGTAAGAAAGTTGGTCATTTTTTTGGCAATCGCATTGAAAACACTATCTTTGCAAACCAATTTTGGAATATTAAACATTAATTAAAGCTATATGTACGCAATTGTAGAGATAGCAGGGCAGCAATTTAAAGTGCAAAAAGACCAAAAGGTTTTTGTTCACCGTCAAGACGCTCAAGCAGGTCAAAAACTAGAATTTGACCGTGTTTTATTGATCGAAGACGCTGGCAAAGTTACCCTTGGCGCCCCAGCTATAGAAGGTGCAAAAGTCACCGCAGAAGTTATCGACCACGTTAAAGGTGACAAAGTCATCGTTTTCAAGAAAAAACGTCGTAAAGGCTACCGCGTTAAAAACGGTCATCGTCAGCAATTTACTGCTATCACAATTAAAAGTATCAAAGCATAATTTTCCTCCGGGAACTAAATATTAGAAACCATGGCACACAAAAAAGGAGTCGGTAGTTCGAAAAACGGTCGTGAATCACATAGCAAACGTCTAGGTGTAAAAATCTTTGGTGGTCAAGCTGCTATTTCTGGTAACATCATCGTGCGTCAGCGTGGTACACAACACCACCCAGGCAACAATGTTGGTATTGGTAAAGATCATACCTTATTTGCTTTAACAGACGGTCTTGTTGAATTCCGCAAGAAAAAAGACAACCGTTCTTTTGTTTCAGTTGTTCCTTTCGAGACAACAGAAGCATAAGTCGCACAATATTTCTGAAAAGCCTCCAAAATGGGGGCTTTTTTTTTGCCCGCGTTTTTCACAAAAGAAAAGCAAGCGCGTTTCTCGGTATATTACTTAATTTTGGACAGATGTTCTTAGCATGAAAAATTACCTGCTCGCTCCACTATCTGGCCTTCTTCTGATATTCAGCTTTCCCTTCACGGGTAGTTTTACTCCGTTGGTGTTTTTTGGGCTTGTTCCACTTTTGATTTTGCGCAAACAGCACCTCGAAACACAGCAAAAACCCTGGAAACTCTTGCTCTGGGTTTATCTGACCTTTTTTATATGGAATTTAGGCACTACTTGGTGGGTGGCCAACGCTTCCTTCTCTGGCGCTTGCCTGGCTATTGGTGTCAATGCGCTACTCATGACCTTCACCTTTGGCTGTTGGAGTTGGCTGCACCGCAAAATCAATCAAAATTATTCCTTTTGGTTACTGCTACCTATATGGCTACTTTTCGAATTTGGCCACCACCGCTGGGACTTATCTTGGCCATGGCTCACCTTCGGCAATTATTTTTCGGTTCGCACCGGTTGGGTACAATGGTACGAATGGACCGGCACGCTCGGCGGAAGCACTTGGGTTATATTGGTCAACCTTCTGATATTTCGTTTATACAATGTGTATAGAGTTGTCGCCAAAAGAAACCGGAATATTTTCAGCATTATTGGTGTTTTGCTTTTGCCAATTGTCACGAGCCAAGTGCTGCTCGCAACTGCGCTTCCTTCTCTTCAACCAAAGCAACTCCATGCTGTGGTTGTGCAACCCAATATTGATCCCTACACCGAAAAATTTGCTGTAAGTGCCAACAATGAAACCTTCGCCGATTCTTTGATCAACCTTGCCAATCGACATGTCACCAGCCAAACAGACCTCGTCATAGCGCCAGAAACCGCTTTACCACTTTCCTTTTTGGAAGACAAGCTTGGCACTTTTGCTTTTGGGCAGCAATTACAAAACCAAGTAGCGCAATGGCCTAAAGCCAGCTTACTGATAGGCGCTTCTACCGTAAAATTATTTGACAGTAAACAAAGTGTGGCAAGCACGCCAATTCCGAATGAAAACCGCTGGTATGAAAGCTACAATTCTTCGATGTTGCTGACTAAAAATGATGCGCCACAATATGTACACAAATCAAAATTAGTACCTGGCGTTGAGCTCGTTCCTTTTTCAGCCTACTTGCCTTTTTTGTCGGCAATTGCCATTGAAAATGGCGGTACCTCAGGAACGCTAGGCATTGAAAAAGCACCTAAAATATTAGCTATTTCAAGAAATGTTGGTAACGAAAAGTCGAATCAAAAAACGGATCTAGCACCCATTATTTGCTATGAATCCATCTACGGTGATTTCGTGCGTCAGCAAGTGCAAAAAGGTGCGCAATTATTATGTGTGATCACCAACGATGGCTGGTGGGGAGACACCCCTGGCTATAAGCAACACTTTTCTTTTGCACGGCTGCGCGCCATTGAAACCCGTCGTTGGGTTTTGCGCAGTGCCAACACCGGCACAAGTGGCAGCATAGACCCAAGTGGAAAGATTATTAAGAAAACAGCCTACTGGACCAAAGCAGCTTTTTCTCAGACCGTACAATTGCGTTCAGACAAAACTTTTTATTCCAAATATGGCGACTGGCCAGCAGGGCTTTCGCTTTCTTGGATTTTATATGTGTTCAGTATTTTTCTCATGGACAAAGCAAGGAAAAACCGTAACTTGCAAGCATGAGGCGAGCTCAGCAAATCCTTTTTTTACTTTTTATTTTTGGGGTGACTCATGCTCAAGTAAACCTTACGTCCTCCACACTCCCAATTGTTGTCATCGATACCGATGGTGTAACGATCCCTAACGAACCCAAAATAGATGCGCTCATGGGAATCATCAATAATGGGCAAGGTCAAATCAATCATATAAATGATGACTACAATGAATTTTATGGACAAATTGCCATCGAGAAAAGGGGATCCTCTTCGGGTGGTTTTCCACAACAATCCTATGGGCTTGAAACCCGAGGGCCAGATTCTGTAAATTACAACGTTTCGCTTTTTGACTGGCCTTCTGATAACGACTGGATTCTCTATGCTCCATATACAGATAAAGCACTCATGCGCAACGTTCTCACCTATAAATTAGGCAATGAAATGGGCAGTTGGGCTCCTCGCACACAATTTTGCGAAGTTGTACTTAACGGAAAATACATAGGGGTTTATGTCTTGATGGAACGCATCAAGACCAATCCTGGGCGCGTAAACATTGATCCCCTCACCTACAACGATACACTCGACAACCATTTAACCGGCGGATACATCGTCAAGGTCGACAAAACAACTGCAGGTGGAGTGATTGCCTGGACCTCTCCATATACCTGCCAAGCACCTGGGACGGGCCCGATTCATTTTCAACTCCACGATCCCGCCATTGACACCATACACCCTTTACAATAAGCCTACATTCAAGATTACATCACTGATTGGGAAGTTGCGCTCAAAAGCCCCACATTTACAGACCCGGTTAATGGCTACAAAGCATACATCGATGTTGCCTCATTTATTGATTATTTCTTGCTAACAGAACTATCCAAGAATGTCGACGGCTACCGTATTTCAACCTTTTTGCACAAACAACGATTCAGTGAAGGCGGCAAGCTTGTAGCTGGGCCACTCTGGGATTACAACATCGCTTGGGGGAATGCGAATTACTGTCAGGGAGGGAATACAACAGGCTGGGAAATCAATTTCAACAGCATCTGTGGAGGGAGCGGTGCGCTCCAAAATCCATTTTGGTGGAATAGAATGCTTCAAGATTCATTATTTGCCAATGAGGTTAATTGCCGATGGACCGAACTCAGACAAAGTACACTAAGCGATACCGTTTTATTTCAATTTATTGATTCCATGGCGAATATCCTGAGTATTCCCGCACAGCGTCATTATCAAAAATGGCCAATATTAGGAAACTACGTTTGGCCCAATAATTTTATTGGTCAAACCTATCAGGAAGAGGTTAATTATCTCAAAACTTGGATTGGCAATCGAACCGCCTGGATGGATGCCAATATGTTTGGTACGTGTACCGCAAATCTTCCTGAACTCAACCAGACAGATTTGGCAATTTATCCGAATCCGACGACTGCTCGGCTCCATATTTCGGGGTTAACAGGCAACGGCAAATTGGAAATCATTGATTTATTTGGAAAATCCCTTTTGTGCGTTCCTTATTACAATGAAAGTATCGAACTTGATCTAAGTTTCTTGACAAATGGCATTTATTTTATCTCTGAACCCAATAAAGGCATCCATGAAAAAATTCTTAAAAACTAACGCGCTTCCTTTTTTAGGTGTGTTCCTTATTTCACTTACTAGCGCTTGTGTCAAGAAAAATCCTGGCCCCGGTGGCACTTCAGCAATTAAAGGAAAAATTACTGGAAAAGAATTTAAACCTGGGGGCCTAGAGGTACAACAAATCACTTTTACACCGGGTTCTCAAATCGAACACGGAGATTATTTTCTGCTCAATAAGGTAACAGCCAACAACAATTATTACATCTACTTTAAAAACCCGAATTGGGTTTCTGACGCTGACCCGGATCTACAAGGTAGAATTGGACTTGAAGTTATTTTCAATTACAGTGATTCCAATATTGAAATTGCACAAGCCGTCAAAAATAAACTCGCTTCACTAGGCGTGCTTCAATTCACCATGTATTTGACTCAAGATATCCATACATTGACTTATAAATCAAGAGAAAATATCAATGATCCAGACAACGGAACCACACAATTTGCAATGGATGTCGTCCAGCAAGGAAGTGCTGATTACACCAGTTCTATGGTTGTGAGTATGGCCGAACAACATGTTTATCTTTGCTACGGCGATGACCCATACCCAAGCGATGAAGTTAAAACGAATAATAGCGGCGACTTTATATTCAAAAATTTGCAAATCGGGACCTATAAAGTTTATGTGATCGGCCAACTACCTCCTATTGCCAACCAACATGAAGAAATAAGTGCAAATGTGACAATTACTGAAAAGAACTCTATTCATGATTTAGGTAGCTTACAAATCTATTTCTAATGAAAAAAACACTAATCCCAATTCTATTTTTAAGCCATATGTTGAACGCCCAAACTGGTCTATGGCTAGATGCTGGTATTACCAAAAAATGGAATAAGTCATTTAAAACCTCCTTTGAAATTGGGGAGCGTCAAAATCTTGGTGTTGGTTTTGATAGACTTTATTTGGACTTAGGGCCTTCTTTACAGGTCATTGATGGCATCAAGCTTGTTGGAGCCTATCGATTGGTTTTAAATGAAAAAGGAGATCAGTTTGTGCTACAAGCCGATCGATTGTCACAGCGTTTTCAGATTGGCGCTGATTTTTCTATTTTGAATGCCTTTGATATTGGGCCAAAACCAATGGAGCTCTCTTGGAGTAGTATTCAACAATGGAGCATTCAAACAGGTAAGCAAACAAGTAGCATTTGGCGCAACAAACTGAGTCTGAGCTACGATATTAAAAATTTTCCGCTCAGCCCACAACTCAGTGCAGAACATTTCTACTGCTGGAACGCAAACACCGTTTCTACACCTACAGGTATTATTGTATCAGGTGCTACCGTTGAATGGCGCTATTTTGTTGGGTTTGGTCTAGAACTTCCTAAAAAACAAAGCTTAAAATTGCAGTTTGGCTTGCGCGAACGCTCAAGCGGTATTCAACCACTTATAAGGGCATCCTACGGAATTCAACTTTAGGAAATTTAAGCACAAAAAAAGGGAGAATCCGAAGACTCCCCCCTTTCCATCAATCAACATTTTGAATGTTAGTAACCCGAATTTTGCTGTAAATTAGGGTTGAGTACGATATCTGCGGTTGGAATTGGGTATAGATTGTATTTATCTGCAGTTGCCTGTCCAACATCTAATCCACCTTTGAAAGGCCACAAATAGGTTCCACCAGTGAACTGATCAAATCTAATGAGGTCGGTACGACGTGTGCATTCCCAATTGAGCTCACGTGCGCGCTCATCTAAGAAATCTTGAAGAACTAGACTTGAATAGTTGTGTGATTGATCGCCAAATGCTCTTTCACGGATTTTATTCATATAAAGCAAAGCTGTGGCTTGATCCCCTGAGCGGAACTTAGCCTCTGCATACATTAAAAATACATCAGCCAAACGGAACATCGGAAAATCTACATCTACGTGTGCTGACGTGGCATTATTAGAACCGTTTAAGCCATCTTTGGTTTTGTTTTTAAACTTCGGATTTGGATATCCTTGGATAAAGGTACTCATAGATGTTATGTCCAATTGGTGTCCGGTATTGTAGAACATCCAACGTGAGTCAACAGAAGTATCTGCAAACTTCTCAATGAACGGACGCGTGGCGCGGTTTCCTGCCCATTTGCCATTGACACCATAATCTGCAGCTACCATTGTGCCTCCTAGTGTAGAACAAATCAAGAAGGTTGTGCCACCCCAAGTTTGTGCATACAAGCCGTCATACACAACTGGGAAAATGATCTCAGGGGAGGTATGGTTGTCTGCCAAGAAAACATCTTGGTAAACGTCGTCAAGCTGGAACGTGTTGGTATTGATGATTTTTTCACAATAGGTTGCACAATCTGTGTAACGCTCAGTTCCAGTGTACACTTTAGCATTTAAGTACATTTTTGCCATGAGCGCGTGTGCAGCACTTTGAGATGCACGACCGTAAGCAACAGATGCTGCAGGTGTGAGGTCGTTTTCAATAGCTTTGATTTCAGATTCGATATATTCGAAGAGATCTGCTCTTTGGATCTGCTCAGGCGTAAATGCCCCTACGCGATCTTCCTCCGTTACGAAAGGAACATTTCCAAACAAGTCCATAGCATGATAGTATGCCAACGCGCGTAAGAAACGTGCCTCGTTGCGCATGGTTACTATTGAATTAACCTGAGCGCTTGAAAAACCGCGCTCATTGAGTTTTTCATCGCGGGTTTGCCAGATAAACTCATTGCAGAGGGTGATTTGATAGAATATACGGTAATACATTCCTTTCACCCAAACGTTGTCGGCATTCCACTCAGATTTGTTTAAGTCTGGAATTCCTGGGTCATTCCAGCCACAAATTGCTTCGTCTGTTGGGAGCTCTTGGAGATTCCAAAGTACGCGAACATATGCCGAGAAACCTTCATCGATACCCGCGATGTCGGCCTGTCCTGCAGGACCTTGATTACCGGTCATCGACATTCCAGAATACAATTTTGCAAGTACCTTGATGTAGTTGTCTGGGTCGCTGTAAACGGCCTCGGCATTTAGCCCGTATTTCGGGTTTTGATTGAGGTTTTTACCACATGCACCTAATAAGAGTGCTGTGGAAAGTATGGTATAAGTGACTAATCTTTTCATGGTTCAAAAATTAGAAATTGAACGTTAAGTTAACTGAATACACGCGTGGACGTGGATAGAAATTGTTGTCGATACCTCCACCAATTTCTGGATCTTGACCGGAATATTTCGTAAGAACAAAAGCGTTCTGCACCACGAAGTTGACGTTAAGACCCACTTTTTCTTTTGCAAAACCTAATTTGCCAAAGTTGTAACCAACATTGATGAAGTCCATGCGCAAGAAATTAGCGCTTTCCAGATAATGATCAGACATTAACTGACTTGCAGTGGTGCGCTGTACTTCGTCTTGATAGTACAAAGAACTAATGTTGTTGAGGTATTTTTTGGTACCATCAATAGTTTGGAAGGTAGCACTGTTTGAATGGATGTTGTTGTAAATAGTTGCACCCAATTCAGCACGTGCCGAGAAACCTGCATACCATTTTTTGTATTGGAAATTGAAGGCAGTTCCAAAGAACATTTTCGGTGCAGCTTGACCAGCATAGTAACGGTCTTTAACGTTAATAATGCCGTCGCCATTTCGGTCAACAAATGCATTTGTATCTTTCCATTTGTCAGCAGCAGTAATGTTACCATCACCATTCATGTCAATCTCAGCTTGTGAGCCTACCTCGATAACACGGCCTTGAGAGTCGTATTGCTGCTCAAGAACAAAGAACGTGTAAGTAGGGTAACCAATTTGATGTGCTTGAATCGTATTACCGATACCACCGCCAATACCGCCAATCAAGACGCCTGGTGAGGTTGTATCGAGTACTTGAGCGAGTTTCAATACTTCGTTTTTGTTGTAAGTTGCATTGATTGTCCAGTCCAAACGCATGTCTTTGGTCGCAATGAGTCCGGTATTCAATGAGACTTCAACACCGCGGTTTTGCATCGCACCAACATTGGTTAAGATTTCATTGGTAAAATTGGTGCCTGCCGGAACTGGAACCGTTGCCAATAAATCGCGGGTATCTTTTTGATAGAGATCTATACTTCCTGAAAAACGGTCGTTTTTGAAACCAAAATCCAATCCGATGTTATAAGAGGTTGTGGTTTCCCATTTTAGGTTTGCATCGAAACCAGCAGGGCGCAAGACTTGGTAATATTGGCCTCCGAAAGCATATTGAGCAGTGGTTGCACCTTGGAAATAGTTACCAATGTAAGCGTAGTCTCCAATACCATCTTGTTGACCTGTTACACCCCAACCAGCGCGTAATTTGAGCATATTGATTGTTTTGCTGTCTTTGAGGAAATCCTCTTCAGAAATTAACCAAGCCGCAGAAGCAGCAGGGAAAATACCCCAACGCGTATCAGGACTGAAGCGTGATGAACCATCGCGGCGAACAGAAACATTAAAGACATATTTACCGGCATAGTTATAAATAGCACGACCGTAGTAAGACATCAATACGTTTCGAGTGTAAAATGGAAATGCAGCTTCAGGAGCAATTACACTGTCTTGCGCTTCATTCCAAGTTGGGAAATTAGGGCTTTCTGTATCCCAATCTTGGTAAGAATAACCGGCAACAACTTCTAAAGTTTGGTTTTCCCATTTGCTACCTGAGTTATAGCTCAAGTAGGATTCGAATAATTTATTAGACTTCGAGGTGCGGTATTTAGAATAGCGGCCATCTGTGAAATATCCAGAAGCCGAAGTTGCAGGTGTAATGGTATATCCGGTCCCTTCTGAGTAGTCACCCCCCACATTGACGGTGGCTTTCAACGATGGTAACGATGGTAAGTTATACGTAAGTTTCGCATTTGCTATAGCACGGTTTACTTTACTTTGATCGGTAGACTGCTCAATTAAACCCAACGGATTTCGTGGTGAAAGCGTATTTGGCTTGTTGTTATCTACCCACTCAAAGTAACCGCCATAAACCTCAGATCCTGAATAAATGGGCTGGGTTGGGTCAAAAAATGCTGCGCCTAACGCACCGCGATTGGCAAAAAAGGAAGCCGTTTGTACATATTTCACATTGGCCTCTACTTGTAGGGTTTTGTCTAGGAAAGACGGATTCATATTCAACCCTACAGAGGTACGCGCAAATTGGTCTCTTTTAAGGATCCCGTTATCGATGCGGTTACCTACAGACAAACGATATGGGAAATTTTTAATCCCGCCTGTGATTGATACGTTGTTGTCTGTGACAATTGCCGAGCGAAATACCTGACGCTGCCAATCGGTACTGGAGTCACCGAGAAGCGCTTTTTGTTGAGCTGTACCGTTGGCATTTACCAAATTGCGAAGGGAGTCCGCACTGAGTACATCAAAATATTTGGCAATTGTAGAAACAGAAGTCTTTGAATCGAGTACAACTTTAACATCGTTGGATGCAGAACCTCTTTTTGTGGTAATCAAAATGACACCGTTCGCCGCTCTAGAACCATAGATTGCCGTAGCAGAGGCATCTTTTAGGACCACAAATGATGCGATATCATTTGGATTGATCAAAGACAAAGGGTTTGCTGCACCAGCAATTCCGCCGTTATCGAGCGGAACACCATCGACAACAATCAACGGATCATTAGAAGCGTTAATAGAAGTTCCACCACGTAGTCTAAGCGTGCTGCCAGAACCTGGAGCACCGTCGTTGGAGGTTACTTTAAGACCTGCCACCTTACCCATCACAAGTTGTTCTGGGGTGGCTAATGAGCCCTGCACAAAGTTCTTTTCGTTGATAACCGTTGCAGAACCAGTGAGGTCTTTGGTGCGTTGGGTACCATAACCGATGACCACAACATCGCTCACGTCTTGCGTTTTGGACGCAAATTGAAAGTCATTGGTAATCATTTGGTTGGCCACAACCGTAACTTGGTCGTTCTGAGGACTAAAACCCATGTATTTGAATATCAAATTGTAGGATCCGGCTTTTAGACCAGTTATTTCATAGTATCCTTTGTCGTTGGATACCGCGCCTTTGCCCTGGCCCTCTACCAATACCGATGCATTGTAGAGCGGAATGCCAGCTGCGTCTGTGATGGTTCCACGGATTCCGGTTTGCGCAAGGGCAAATGAGGAAAAACCAAGAAGCACCAAGAAGGCAAAAAAACTTGTAGTAGTTTTCTTTTGCATAGTTCTCGTTTTAGCGTTTTACAGATTAATCAGTCAAATATATTTGATTTTTTCTTAATGTCAAGTTGACACAAAGAAAAAGTTATCACCATAAAATTTCCATTTTCAACTCAGCTTGTTCAATTTTTAACTTTGGATAATCTTTGATGAGAATTGTTTGTTCAGCTTTGTTGAATTTAAAAGCCACTTTTTTGCCATTGAGGTAAATGTTTTCAGGTGCGTCTGGTGTATGAATCAGCAACTTAAAATGAAAGTACTTTTCCCAGAGTTTTGCGCCAATTTCCGGCTTAAATAATAGCGTACAGGTACTTGCCTGGTTAGAAGCAGAACAAGATAACTTTTTTGCAGCACCTTGGGCCTCTGCATCGAAAGTGTAACCATCGTCTTCGTACCAAATGAAAGACGTCGCCTCTTCTGCCTTTGGATCGATATAAAAATGCAAAACGACCGCAGTGTCTCGATAACTTTCTGTTGACTGCACCACAGGACTTATTGGGATAAATGATCCTGATCTAACAAATACAGGGATATTTTGCAATGTTTTGGGTGTGGATACGGTTTGGAATATCGTTGAAGACGAATTCTTCTTTTTTGTAGCGATTAATTTTCCGGTATAAAAATCAAACCAACTTGTCTGAACAGGAAGTTTTGTTTGATATACTTTTTCTTTGGTTGCCTTCATCGAATCTGTGATGGCGTGTACCAAGAAGGATGAACCCCACATATACGTTTCAGCTTCATTGAACGCCCAAGTTGCATCAGGGAACTCCAAAAAAATTGGGCGCAACAATGGGATTCCTGTTGTCGCATTTTCATAAGCTAAACTGTAATTGTATGGGAGTAATTGATAGCGCAATTCTATTGCCGCCTTGGCAAAGGCTTTGGTTTGCGCATCTTTGAAAACAGCTTCGCTGGCTACTTCTTGCTGCGCATGCGGTCTAAAAATAGGTTGAAATACACCGTATTGTAACCAACGTACATAAAGTTCGGGGTCGTTATTGGCCCCTGCAAAACCTCCCAAATCAGAATGCATATATGCCATACCTTGCAAGCCCATTTGCATAGAGATTTCCATTTGAGGTTTAAGGCCACCCCAGGTTCTGTTGACATCGCCGGACCAAGGCACCATTCCATAGCGTTGTGATCCAGAATAACCAGCACGCATCAAAATAAAAGGACGCTCCGATGGAAAATCGCTGCGGTAACCATCGTAAAGTAAGCGTGCCCAATCGTGGCCGTATATGTTATGCACTTCGTCGGCCCATTTGTCGCCATGTTTGAGTTTGGTAGGATGTACTTCTGGCTCACCGAGATCGCCCCAAAAACCGGCGGCGCCGTACGAATGCAACTTTTTGTAGATTTCCCAGAACCAAACCCTTGCGTCAGGTTTATACAAATCAATTAGTCCTGTGTTTCCGAAATAAAAATCATAGCGATGAGAATTACCCAACGAATCAGTCCCTAGTAATTTGTATTGATCAGCTTCTTGCCACTTCTTCGATGTGGTCAAGACAAACGGTTCGGTAATAAGAACAGTCTTGACATTTTGACTTCTGAAGTCTGCAATCATTTGTTCGCCATTCGGAAAAGAGTCTCTAAAAAATTCAAAATTTCCAAGTGTTCCTTGAATGTCTTTACCAAACCAGTAAAGATCAAAGACAATTGCATCTAATGGAATTTGTTCTTTCCGAAACGCAGCAACAACTTGCTGAGCCTCAGTTTCAGAATGGTAACCAAAGCGGCTCGAAAAATTACCGAGTGTCCAACGCGCCGGCAATGGCTGTCTACCGAGCAGAGCTGTCAAAGAAGTGGTAAGGTCTTTCCAATGATCAGAGAAAACAACCTGATAACGCATTGGACCTCCGATGACCTCATAAGTAAGTTTATTCTCTTTTTTAGAATCTAAGTCGAGCCAACCGATTTGCGGATTGTCAAAATGCAGTGCATAACCTTTGTCTGAAATCACAATAGGCATCGTGAAATTCATAAGTTCAGAATGTGTTTCGTATCCGTAATGTGCACGGTTATATAATTGCAAGCGATAGCCGCGGCGGTTCATGCCAAGCGCCCTTGCACCTGCCCCCATTAACTGTTCATCGGCAGTCAAATCAAATTCAATCTTTGGTGTTTGATCTAAATGATAACCTCGGGCTTCAGAGACTTCGGTCGATTTATAGAAATACGACAGGTCAAAGGGAAAGGTAAGGATTTTCACACCGACATCGCCACCTTTTAAGATGTACATTTTAGTTTTTCCTACTATAGCAGCTTCGGTTTGCATCTCATGTAGACTCCAAGAATTGGTTTGTACTTGCAATTGAATAGCATGTGAACTATCCAATTGTTCGGTACTACCCTTCGGTATAAAAGCCGTCTGAATAATGCGCTCTGACAACTTCGATATAACATATTTGCCATCATTTACAAGAATTAGGGCGCCTTGTTCTGTTAGTTCAATGCCTACAAATTCACGCTTTTGATGTTGACCAAAAGTTGATAAGGCACCAGATAAAAAGACGAATAAAAGAAGATGAAAACGCATTTTAATGATGAAGTTTGATGATATATGAAGTTTTTGCTGGGATTTTGCCCGTTTTCTGTTCGAAATCAAAAGTTTGATTAGTTAAGACATCTTTGCCAAATTCATAACCCTGAAAGCCCTCTGAAAAACGGCTCCAAGTGAGCTCTTCTTCTTTTTGAGAATTGTTGAGTATCACCATAATGACTTCTGCATCCTTGCTGCCTGTCTGTTCAGGATTCAAGTACCTGAAATACACATATACGTTGTTTTGAGGCACATATTGTAACAACGCACCTTCGTGAATGACCCGCTGGTTTTTTCGCCAATTGAGAATATTGCTCGTGAATTGAAAATAAGCTTCTTGAGTAGCATCTTTTTGTAAGTTCGCTTGCGTACCAAATAGATCCCTTCTAATGTCGGCGTCTCCCAAATCTTTGTTGCCGCGCATGCCAATCTCAGAGCCGTAGTACAATTGTGGAATGCCGCGCGTAGTGGCAATCAGCGTAAGTGCTAGTTTGTAATCTGAGATATTTGGGTAGAGCTCATTAAAGCGCTGGGTATCGTGATTTTCCATGAAAACCAACAAATTCTTGGGATTGGCATAAAGGTAGTCTTGGGTGAAATTCTCATAAAAACGCACCATTCCTCTGTCCCAACCTTGATCATGCTCTCGCCAAGCTTGCATCATGGCGTCGTGCAATGTAAAATCCATAGCAGTTGGTGTATAGCTATTAAAACCATGTAAAGCTCCTATTGGACTGTCTTTTTGCCAATAGGATATTTGTGCTTGGTCGTGCATCCAAACTTCATTGACTATATTTAAGTTTGGATATTCATCGGTTATGGCTTTGGTCCATTTTGCAATAGCGTATTTATCGTTATATGGGTAGGTATCAACGCGCAGGCCATCCAGATGCGCATATTCGATCCACCAGATGGTATTTTGGATCAAATAGGTCAATAGCAAAGGATTTTGCTGATTCATGTCAGGCATAGTAACATCAAACCACCCATTGGCCGAACCATCGTGGTCAATTTGTGAAGCATATGGATCAAATTGTGTAGAAAGACGGTAATTGGATCGCGTAAATGAATCAAACTGGTGTATCCATGTACTCGTTGGTAAATCTTGAACCATCCAGTGCTTGCTCGACCAATGGTTTGGTACTTCGTCTTTGATGATCTTTAAGCCCAGTTGGTGCGCTTTTTCAACAAGTGCCTTGAAACTTTCGTTGGTGCCATAGCGCGGATCCACTTTATACAAATCGGATTGCGCATAACCGTGATATGAATAGGTCGGTTCGTTGTCCTCTAAAAATGGCGTCATCCAAATAGTGGTTGCTCCTAATTCTTTGATGTATTGAAGTCGATCATTCACGCCTTTGAGGTCTCCACCATGGCGCCCTCCAGGTAAATCACGATTTGCTTGCTCTTTCATTCCGACAACAGCATCATTCGTTGGGTCGCCGTTGGCAAAACGATCTGGCATCAGTAAGTAAATCACATCAGCACTCGTAAAACTATTGCGAAACTTACTGTTTGCAACGCGTGTTTCGAGTTTAAAATCATGGCGCGCGACTTCTTTCTTTTTGTCCATTAGTCGGATTGGATAAGTGCCCGCCACTTTCTGTGCTGTTTCTAGTGTCAGAAAAATATAATTTGGATTTTCGGTCCTGATCTCCTCTATTATTTGAAGGCCAGAGACCTCTACTTTATACTTGGCAATTTCTTGGCCATGCAATAAGACCTGAACTTGGTGGTGTTCCATTCCTACCCACCAATTGGCGGGTTCTACGTGTTGAAGCACTTGTGCACGAAAAGCACCAAAAAATAAAAAGATCAAAAAAAGGCTATTCCATTTCATAAACGCGTTTTTGGGTTCCATTTTCAAAGTTCAGGATTTTTAAACAATTTTTGGCCGCTGGATCAATAACACGGCCTAATATATCAGTCACAAAAATAAGTTGACCCTGCGGCGCATCGAGCACTTCAATACCAACCGTGCAAGGATTTGCGATGGCCATATAAGGGTTGAGTTGTGCCAAGGCACTTGTTTTCCTGTTTTGTAAATAAGGTACGATTCCGCTCTTGACATGTGCTCCCCATGTTTGCTGTAAGGCATTCAAAAAATCTTGATCGGTAAAGCCATAATCCAATCCTTTGTAATCGTCTTCTAGGGCAGCTGGAGCTATGAGTTGTTGCTCTTGTTCGAGCAAGAGCTGCAAGCTATTGACATTCCATATGGTATTGAGCAAATCCAACATATGGTACGTGAAACGATCCTTGAAGTAAGGGTTAGCCATTAATTTGGTGTACAACGGCCTGGCCTGATTCGATGGAGACCACGCATAAATATTGCGCTGTGCCCAATTGATATTAAACCAATCGATTCCATAAGTGTTGTCGAGGTCGTAGGATAAAAACACGATCTTGCCATCGTCCTCGCGTTGGTAGAGGTAGTAATTATTCTTGTTGTAGGCATAACCATCCCACTGGCCCATTAATATTTCTAGCGCAATATTTCGTAAAAACAAATCGACATCAAAAACTTCTTGAATGGCACAAGGAAAATAGGTTGCCGGAACGTTGTTCAGCACATTTATAAAATTCAGCAATGCCGTGTAATCGGAGCTGTCTTTATTGGTTTTAAGCTCATAAACCTGTTGGTAATTGCTCGGGTTTGCTCCCCACCATGTTAAATCTGCACCGTAAGCGCATTTCCACAAATTACCATTCGACTGACCCGGGAAACGTAAATCCAGAAATTCATCGTCCAGATGTTCTACGTTGATATATAATCCTTTATACGCATTGTTTATGTAGAGTTTTACGTAACTAGTTCGAGCAGCCGCAAGGCCAGCAGAACGCAACAAATAATGAGACAAAAAAGATCTTAGTATCGAAACATCGTTGTGTTCTCCGTTCAGGTTCATTTCTTCCAAACCCTGAAATTTCTGACTTGAAATAAAGCGGTTGAAATCCACCTTGAAAGATTTCTTCTGTGATGCCAAGGAGGTATTCCCGCGTGCTCTAAAACCAATGCTGTCAATCGTAGTCGTAAAATTGGCGCTTTGATAGGTAACCGTGGCCATAAACTCATGGGCAGCGTAGAGGCTGTCGCCTAATAAAAGGTTCAATGAATCCGGAGAGATGTCAATATAAACCACAGCGACTTCATCTTGAAGAAAAGCATTGTTGAAAGCTGGCTGGGGTATTTGCGCAACGACAACTTGAGTTAAGAAAATACTTGAAATGAAAGAGAGGAACAATTTCATTTCTGCATTAATCAATCTTTATAAATCCTTGATTTGCAGTTGACTTTCCGACTTTTACCAAAAAATGGTAAGCGGCACTTGGCAAGTTTTCTATTTGAAGCTCAACGTGGTTTTCACCATTATTGGTCATCCCCCTTTTTTGAACAACTACTGTTCCGTTTGCATCGATCAGTAGGATTTCATAAGGTTCTATTTGAAGTGCAGAAAAAGTAATTTGAACTTGATCTTGGCTCGGGTTAGGATAAATCAATAATTCAAAATCTGAATTGAGGATATCATCAATAGACGCGGGTGCGTCCGTAATTTCAGGCTGAGCCAATTTGACATCCGTATAAATGCGGTACTCGCCTGGTTGTAAACTGATTGGAGACAGCGCATTGCTTACATTGATGCTATCGCCAGTAAAGTACTCGTACCACCAACCAGCGTGCTGGAAATTTGGTATACCATTCTGCGTGCTGTTTGCAAAATTGGCCATCGAAACACCGTTCATGGTACTATGGTTCATATTCACGCGCTTCACGGCACCAGATAAACTATATTGAAAGCTCAAAGAACGGAAGGTTTCGTAGTCATTTCTGAGGGCAAGTGTTGCGGCGTACACATCGTATAACTGACGTCTTCTTGCCTGCGTGTAGTAATTCCAAAGAATTGGTTTATTACAAACACGACAAGGCACATCGATAGAGATATCATAGCCTAACTCTTGAAATTGCCAGAGCATTCTTGGGCCGGGTTGAGTCAATAAAATAACGCCAAGCGCTTGAGCTCGGCCAAGAGCAGTGTACAAATCTCTGGCGTTATGCGCACTGTTTGTGTTATTGCCATAAGTCAAAGCTTCAAACATAGTGCGTTCTTCGTCGTGGCTCTCGGCATAAGAAACCAAGTGTGGAACAGTCCAACCACGATTGCTGTAAATACCCGAACTGATATTTGAGGCATTGGTAAAGCCCATCAGCGCTTGCTGGTAACCATGTGTGACATTTCCCCAGAGCATCATGCCGTGATCCGCTAGTTGTTTTTCTTCATTGTTGTCACACCAATGTTCTAGAATTATATACGTATCAGGTTTATAAGACCAAATTTCATCGGCCATGCGCTTCAGTAAATTGATGCGCTCCATGCTGTAGCCATTGCCGTTATTGATAAATCCTTTGGTATAATCAAAACGGAAGCCGTCGATATGATACGTTTCGACCCAATATTTATTGATTTGATCAATGTAGTTTTGAGTGGCTAAACGGGTATGATCATAATCATAGCCCCAACAATATGGTTCATGCGGGCAAATCGCATTGAACCAAGGACTATTAGCTGCTGGTCTATTATTTGCAGCATCCCAATACATTCTGACCATTGGACTTTGTCCAAAAGCGTGATTCAATACCATGTCGACAATAACTGCTATTCCGCGACCATGGCAGGAATCAACAAATTCTTTGAATTTTTCTGGCATCCCGTAATATTTATCCAGCGCCATATGAAAAGAAGGATTGTAACCCCAACTCTCGTTATTTTCGAATTCACCGGGTGGCATTAGTTCTATGGCATTGATTCCCAATTTACTGAGGTAATCAAGCGTATCAATTAAGGTTTGGTAATTGCGCTTGGCAACAAAATCTCTTACCAGCAATTCGTAGATAACCAGGTCTTTTTTTTCGGGTGCTGTATAATTTGTGACAGCCCAGTTGTATGGTTGAGCACCGGGCTCCATGATGGTAACAAATCCGGTGGTTAGCCCTGTCGGATACGGGTGCGGATTGGGATAAGTTTGTGCATTAATGCTATTATCGTTGTTCGGGTCTAAAATAATTGGACTCATAGGGTCAGCCAAACGCAAATTGGCATCAATTAAATACTGATAGCCATATTTCTGACCAGTATTGAGGCCTGTGATTTCCAACCACCACGTGGTATTGTTGGTTGCAAGGTTCATATGATAGTTTGCCGTTGGCGTCCACGAATTGAAATCGCCAATGACATAAATATGTTCTTTTTGAGGAGCAAATAATTGCAAAACAACGGTTGTGTCGTTGATATAATTGATGCCATTAATCAAGTTAGCATAAGGCGCATCTTGAATAAGGACTTGCGGATTTACAGTATAATAAGCAGTATCTATGACTTGTGTTGCGCCATTATCTGCAATGAATTCTAATAAATGTGTTCCTGCCGTTGAGGCGGTCAATGTATAATTAAGTTGGGTAGCATTTGTCAAGGTTTGTAGGACAGTCCCATCTTCCTTTAGGATAAGTGTAGCCGCCTGATTTGCTGCAGCTTCAATAGATAGCTGCTCATTGATGTCTAAAATTGTACTGGACGTTGGATGAAAAAAACTGGCAAGTAAACCTGCATTTGCAGGATAAATATCATAATAGATGTCACTTCCGTCAGCTGCTCTACCCACAACGTTACCGGATGCATTCCTAAACACAAAGGCCAGTTTCAAAACATTTGTGCCTGCGGGAAAACCATAAAACTGGTCGATGTCTATGGTTATTGTGTGTTTATTATTGCCAATGTTGGTCATGGCTACCTCAGGATCTACGGTTCCCCAATTCCCCTGAACAAACTGCCAGTTGGTTGGAGAGGTACTCGCAGAGGTAATCAGGCCTGCATGACAATAAATTTGTGATTGACCCACCAATGCAGCATTGCCCTGAGTGGCGTCGTAAGTTACCGTTACGACATCATTTACTGTAGGAAAAGCTGGATTCAATTCTAGTATTTGAGCATTTGCAAATAAGTGCAAAGTGCAAAAGCTTAGAAATAAAATAAATTGATGTTTCATCACAGATGTATTTATAAAATGTTGTTATCAAAGACTAAAAAAGCCCAGGTGTTACCACCTAGGCTTTTGATAATGAATTGAATTGGGTTATTGCTTGATCAATTTACCAGTAGCAACTTTGTCACCTGCAACTACGTTGTAGATGTAAGAACCAGCCTGCAATGCAGTTGTGTTCATTTCAACACTTGTCAAAGCAGAGGTAGCAACTGTTTTGGTAGCAACTACTTTACCAGCAAGGTCAAATAAAGTTACAGTAGCTGATGCTGCATTAGAAGCTTCGAATGTGAAGTTCACAACATCAGAAGCTGGGTTTGGCGCAACAGTTAGGTTGGCAATTGCGTTTTCAGCAACAGACACACCACACGCTGTACAAGCATCCCATACGTAACATACAGTACCTGGCATCAAAGTGTAAGTACGGTTGATGTTACCAGCACCGTCGTCAACACCACAAGAATCTACAGCAATTGTGTTGGCAGGATCTGTACCTTCGTTTGAACCCCAGTCTCCATTTACAAACTTGTAGTACTGAGTAGCACCCAAAGAAGCAACAGGATAAGAAACTGTAATTGCCCAAATGTTGTTGCCTTCGTCAGTCATTGCTGAGTTAGCATCTGCAGGAGACCAGTTAGCTACAGCACCTGCAGCAACAGAACCACCGTTATCTGTAAAGTTACCACCAACGCGAATACCGTTTGCTGCTAAAGTAGCGCCACCAGCTAAATAATTCGTGATGTCTACTTTGTAAGTTACATCAAAATTTGTTTGGAAGCTATACATACCAGTTGTGCGGTTAAAAATAACGAGGTAAGTACCTGCAGCAACAGGAATGTTCGGACCATCTTGAACACCAACACCAATTGGGAAGTCAGCAGCACCCCAGTTGATTGCCCAAGCGTCGTCTTGACGGAATTTTGCCTCACCTGCAACGCAAGTAACAATTCCGGCATACATTTCGCCGTCAACAGTAATCATGTCAACATCAGCAGACCAATCGTAAGGCGGAACTGCAGATCCGATAATACCTACTGCAGGAAATTGTGCGTAGGCAACAGCTCCCACAACAAGAGCAGTTAAAAGCGTAAAAATTTTCTTCATACTTAATTAATTAATAGGTTAATAATACTTAGTGTCAGATTGACAACTTCAAAAATATAAAAATATTTCTAAACCAAATAAATTCAATAGTAATTTCATCGCGCTATTTGATAAGAAAACAAAGAAATTAGGCAATCTGCCCTTTAAAAATACCAGATGCCGTTGTAAATCATGGATTGCTGAACAATGGAACTTAGGTGGGTGGGCTGTTCGGTTTCAAACAAACCAAATACCGAAGATCCACTCCCAGACATTGCTGTGTAAAAAGCGCCTGCATTTTTGAGTTCTTCTTTTATCCGTGCAATTGCCGGATATTTTTGGAAAACACTTGGTTCAAAATCGTTCTGAAGTAAATTGATATTTTGCGCACTGATTAAGTCGGCAATTGATATTCGGGAAGCATCCGGGCTAACACCACTATAAGCCGAAGCGGTTGAAACATGAATTTGCGGGTTGCAAAGTACCAAACGCACCTGCCGCTCAAACGGAGGTAGTATTTCGAGTAACTCGCCGCGGCCTTTAGCCAATTGAAGGCCTCCACGAATAAAAAATGCGCAGTCACTGCCAAGCTGAGCTGCCAACTCTTCGAGTTCTTTAAACGACAAACCCAAATTGAAAAGCGAATTAAGACCAAGTAACGTATAGCTGGCATCGGCTGACCCACCACCGAGACCGGCACCAATCGGAATTTGCTTGCGAAGGTGAATTCGAACCTTAGGAAAATCAACTTTTGTGCGCAAGAGTTGTACCGCCTGTTGGCAAAGATTCGGTTTGTCATCAGAAGGGACTTGAATTCCCGTTTGCAGGAACACATCCTGATCTTCTTCGGTTATTTCCAAAACGTCAAAGATAGGTACTTCTGCCATGATGGTTTCAATTTCGTGGTAACCATCTTGACGTTTAGCCAAGATGTGCAGTCCGAGGTTGATTTTGGCAGGTGGATACAAGATCATGATGTAAAGATAAGCAATTGCCGAAAATCCGTATTTTTGTCGAACGAAACGAATAACTATGAGCACTACTTACTTGGATTTTGAAGAACCACTACGCGAACTCGAAGAACAAATTGAACAAACCCGCGCATTAGCCAGTCAAACGGAGGTGGATATGCAGGATAAAATTGCCGAGTTAGAAGCCGTACTTGCCACCAAAACCAAAGAGGTTTTTGCCAACCTAAGCCCATGGCAGCGCGTACAATTGTCCAGACACCCTGACAGACCCTACACGCTAGCGTATATCAACGCCCTTACAAACGGCCAATTTCAAGAATTACACGGAGACCGCAACGTCAAAGACGACAAAGCCATGGTTGGTGGGTTCGGACTGCTTGACGGCCGCACCGTCATGTTTATCGGCCAACAAAAAGGAATCAATACCAAAATGCGTCAATATCGCAATTTTGGGATGCCTAACCCAGAAGGGTACCGCAAGGCTTTGCGCCTTATGAAACTCGCAGAGAAATTCAATAAACCTATAGTAACTTTTATTGATACGCCCGGCGCATTTCCAGGCCTCGAGGCCGAAGAACGTGGGCAAGGCGAGGCTATTGCCCGTAATATTTACGAAATGATGCGTTTAAAAGTACCTGTCATTTGTATCATTATCGGCGAAGGCGCCTCTGGAGGGGCCTTGGGAATTGGCGTTGGCGACAAAGTAGTCATGCTCGAGAATACATGGTATTCTGTTATTTCACCGGAAAGTTGTTCTTCTATTCTGTGGAGATCCTGGAACTACAAAGAAATTGCTGCATCTGCACTCAAATTGACTTCTACCGACATGAAACAAAACGGCTTGGTGGATGACGTTATTTCGGAGCCAAGCAACGGCGCTCACCGCAACCAAGAAGGCATGTTTGAAATCTTACGCGGAAAATTACAGACCTACCTCACTGAACTCGATGCCAAAAAACCAGATGAACGCATCAACGAACGCATCGAAAAGTTCAATAAAATGGGCTACTGGAAATAATTCCCAGCCATGAATGCGCTACTTGCTACACCCATTGCCTACCTCAAAGGGGTCGGACCGCAAAAAGCGCAAACATTGCAAGAAGAACACGGCATTTACACCTTCCAAGATCTCCTGTTCCATTTTCCTTATCGCTACCAAGACCGCAGTACCTTTCACGATATCGTACACATTTCGTCTGAGGATCAATATGTGCAGCTCAAAGGCAAACTCACGCATATCGGCGAAATGGGTAGTGGGCGAAATAAAAAACTACATGCTCGCTTCTCAGATGGCACCGGCTACATCGACCTCGTCTGGTTTCAAGGCATACAATGGGTAAAGAGCAAACTCAATATTCAAGATGAGTTTATTGTATTTGGCAAACCGAAGTTTTTTCAAAACAATTGGAATATTCCCCACCCCGAACTGCTAAAAGTGGTGCCAGGCATGAGTCGAATAGGCTACGAAGCCTTTTATCCGAGCACTGAAAAGTGCCAACACAAAGGACTCGGCAGCAAAGGACTCAGCAAATTAATTGGAGCCCTTTTAGAACAAGTTGCTGGGCAAATTCCAGAAAATCTACCCGGCTATTTAATCACAGATTTAAACTTATTGAGTCGTGGGCAAGCACTAAAAGAAATACATCAACCGAGTTCAGAAACATTAATCAAAGTAGCACGCTATCGGCTCAAATTTGAGGAGCTTCTATTCTTACAACTCGAACTTCTTTTGCGCAAAGGCGCTCGGCAACAAAAACTCAAAGGATTTTCGCTGGCAGAAGTCGGTGACGCTTTCAATGTGTTTTACCAAAATCACCTGCCGTTCGAACTGACAAATGCGCAAAAGCGCGTTGTTAAAGAAATCAGAAAAGACCTCGCAGCAGGAAGCCATATGAACCGCTTGTTACAAGGCGATGTCGGAAGCGGAAAAACATTAGTGGCATTACTGAGTTTATTGTTAGCCATCGGGAATGGACTACAGGGAGCATTAATGGCACCCACTGAAATTTTAGCGAATCAGCATTTTATTGGAATTTGCGAACTTTTGGCAAAAATGGACCTCCAAGTAGCGCTTTTAACAGGTTCAACCAAGAAAAGTGAGCGTGAACGCATCCACGAAGGTTTGCGCGATGGTTCGATACATTTGCTAATAGGCACACATGCTTTATTAGAAGATACAGTGCAGTTCAAGGCACTCGGACTAGTTGTTATTGATGAGCAACATCGGTTTGGTGTTGCACAAAGAGCACGAATGTGGCGCAAAAATACAATTCCACCACATGTATTGGTCATGACAGCTACTCCTATTCCGCGGACGCTCGCCATGACCTTTTATGGAGATCTAGACGTCTCTGTTATTGATGAATTACCACCAGGAAGAAAACCTATTCATACGATTCACAGAAGAGAAAATCACAGAGAAAAACTGTACGTATTTATCCGTGAACAATTGCAGTTAGGCCGGCAAGCCTATATTGTTTTCCCGCTGATTCAAGAATCCGAAAAACTCGATTTTAAAAATCTGGAGGACGGTTTGGCCCAAATTGAAAACTACTTTAAGCCGTTGGGTTTCCAAACTACAATGGTTCATGGTAAAATGAAACCTGCCGATAAAGACGCTGCCATGCAAACTTTTGTAAATGGCGAGGCGCATATTATGGTTGCCACTACTGTCATTGAAGTTGGTGTTAATGTGCCCAATGCCTCAGTAATGGTCATTGAAAGTGCAGAACGCTTTGGACTATCTCAATTACACCAATTGCGCGGCCGAGTTGGGCGCGGTGCCGAAAAATCTTATTGTATTTTAATGACCGGCGATGGGATTTCGAAAGAAGCCCAAAAGCGCATGGACACCATGGTGAGTAGCAACGATGGATTCGTATTAGCAGAAGTGGATCTTCAATTGAGAGGTCCTGGAGATTTAATGGGAACCCAACAAAGTGGCGCACTTGCACTCAAAATTGCCGATTTAGCCCGCGATGGTCAAATTGTACAGCTTGCAAGAGAAAATGCAAGAAGTATTCTCGATGAAGACCCCACACTTATCCATGAAAAGAACAGGCACTTGAATTTAGCCTTACGTGAAGTCTTGAAAAATAGACCGAATTGGGGAAGAATTTCCTGAGTAAATCCAAAAAACCGGCGCTTTTTGGCGCAAAAAAAAGGCGGCCAAATTGGCCGCCTTTTTTTATGTTTTTAAATGTGCTTATTGTGCATCTTCCATAAGTTCTTCGTAGGCTTCTTTCGAACCAACGATGAGGTTTTGGAAGTGGCGCACACCTGTTCCGGCTGGAATAAGGTGACCTACAATAACGTTTTCTTTCAAGCCCAATAAATGGTCTTCTTTTCCTGAGATAGCCGCTTCGTTGAGTACTTTGGTTGTCTCTTGGAAAGAAGCCGCAGAAATGAAAGACTGCGTTTGTAGGGAAGCGCGGGTAATACCTTGCAACAATGGTGTTGAAGTTGCTGGCATGGCTTCGCGGGCTTCTACGAGTTGCTTGTCTTCACGCTTGAGTCTTGAGTTTTCATCGCGCAAACGACGTACGCTCACCAACTGACCTTTGTGAAGTTCTGTTGAGTCTCCTGCATCGATCACAAACATTTGACCAAAGAGTTCGTCGTTGGCTTCCATGATATCTGCTTTGTGAACGCTTTGACCTTCGAGGAAACGGGTATCGCCTGACTCAATGATTTCGGCTTTCAACATCATTTGACGTACAATGACTTCAAAATGTTTGTCGTTGATTTTTACACCCTGTAAGCGATATACTTCTTGGATTTCGTTAACGATGTATTCTTGAACTTTAGTTGGTCCTTCAATGTTGAGGATGTCGTTTGGTGTAATGGCGCCATCGGAAAGCGGTTGTCCGGCACGAACGTAATCGTTTTGCTGAACAAGGATATGCTTAGAAAGTGGCACTAAATACTTGCGAACCTCACCAAGCTTAGAAGTAATAATGATTTCTCTGTTACCGCGTTTAACTGTTCCGTAAGTAGCTGTACCGTCGATTTCGGAAACAACTGCAGGGTTAGAAGGGTTACGCGCTTCGAATAATTCAGTTACACGTGGAAGACCACCGGTAATATCTCCGGTTTTACCCGCTGAACGTGGGATTTTCACGAGGATATCACCAGCAACGATTTTATCGCCTTCGGCAACCGAAATGTGCGCGTTGACTGGAATAGAATATTCGCGAAGTACTTCTTTGGTTTTTGGATCGATAATATGGATCGCTGGCGACTTTTTCTTGTCGCGCGATTCGATAATTACCTTTTCAGTAAAGCCTGTTTGCTCATCGACTTCTTCGCGGTAGGTGATGTTTTCAACGATGCCGTCGAATACAACCTTACCAGCTACTTCGCCAATGATCAGTGCGTTGTATGGGTCCCATTTACAAATGACATCACCTTTTTTGATTTTGGTGTTGTTTTTGACCATGAGGTCTGAACCGTAAGGAACGTTTGCAGTCATGACTACAATTCCTGTTTTTTCGTCGGTAATGCGCAATTCAGCCGAACGACCCACCACGATTACACGCTCGGTGCCATCGGCATTTTTGCGTTCAATGGTGCGTAATTCGTCGATTTCGAGTTTACCGTTCGCTTTTGCCTTGAGATCAGAAATATCGGCAATGTTCGAGGCCGTACCACCGACGTGGAAAGTACGGAGCGTAAGCTGTGTACCAGGCTCACCGATAGACTGCGCAGCGATCACACCAACGGAGTCACCGATTTGTGCCAAGCGGTGATTAGCAAGGTTGCGTCCGTAGCACTTCGAACATACGCCACGGCGCATTTCACAAGTCAGTACAGAACGGATTTCAACTTCTTCGATACCAGCTTTCTCGATAGCTCTTGCCACATCTTCGGAAATAAGTTCACCTGCCTGAACAATAATTTGATCTGAGTCTGGCATGTAAACGTCGTGGACCGAAGTACGACCCAAAATACGATCGTAAAGTGGTTCTACAACTTCGTCGTTTTTCTTGAGCGCGGTTGCTACAATACCACGAAGGGTTCCACAATCGTTGGAATTGATGACGACATCTTGTGCGACATCCACCAAACGACGGGTAAGGTAACCAGCATCTGCTGTTTTGAGGGCGGTATCGGCCAAACCTTTACGTGCACCGTGCGTTGAAATAAAGTACTCGAGAATCGATAGTCCTTCTTTAAAGTTGGACAAAATCGGGTTTTCGATAATTTCTTGAACGGTAGCACCTGATTTTTGCGGCTTCGCCATCAAACCACGCATACCTGATAACTGACGAATTTGTTCTTTGGAACCACGTGCACCGGAATCAAACATCATGTAGATAGAGTTGAAGCCTTGACGGTCGCTCTTGAGTTGTTCCATGAGCGTGTGAGTAAGACGCGAATTTGTGTGCGTCCAGATATCAATGATTTGGTTGTAGCGCTCGTTGTTGGTGATCAGACCCATGTTGTAGTTCATCATGACTTCCTTCACTTCGTTCTCAGCTTTGAGTACAAGTGTTTCTTTTTCTTTAGGAATGATGATGTCGTCTAGGTTGAATGATAGACCGCCTTTGAAGGCCATCTCGTAACCAAGTTGCTTGATATCATCGAGGAATTGAGCTGTGCGAGAAGTTCCACACACTTTCAATACTTCGCCGATGATGTCGCGGAGTGCTTTTTTGGTCATGACGTCGTTAATGAAACCAACTTGGCGCGGCACTTTGTTGTTGAACATCACGCGGCCACAAGTTGTTTCAACCATCATGAGGGTTGGTTGTCCGTCTTGACCGAGGTCATAGGTTTTAACTTTGATGTGCGCATGCAAATCAAGTTTACCTTCATTGTAAGCAATGATGACTTCTTCAGGAGAATAGAAAATACCACCTTCACCTTTTACGATTTCGGTTTCAGTAGTGCGCTTCCCTTTGGTAATATAGTACAGACCCAAGACCATGTCCTGAGATGGTACAGCGATAGGCGCACCATTTGCAGGGTTGAGGATGTTATGGGATGCCAACATCAGCATTTGGGCTTCCAAAATTGCAGCATTGCCAAGTGGCAAGTGAACAGCCATTTGGTCACCGTCGAAGTCGGCGTTGAACGCGGTAGTAACAAGCGGGTGCAAACGAATTGCTTTTCCTTCAATGAGTTTTGGTTGGAAAGCTTGAATACCCAAACGGTGAAGCGTTGGTGCACGGTTCAATAAGACTGGGTGACCCTTTAATACGTTTTCAAGGATATCCCAAACAACCGGTTCTTTGCGGTCGACGATTTTCTTGGCAGATTTGACCGTTTTTACAATACCGCGTTCAATCATTTTGCGAATGATAAACGGCTTGTAGAGTTCAGCGGCCATATCTTTTGGTAAACCACATTCGTGGAGTTTGAGGTCTGGACCAACAACAATTACCGAACGTGCTGAGTAGTCAACGCGCTTACCAAGTAAGTTTTGACGGAAACGACCTTGTTTACCTTTAAGTGAGTCAGAGAGTGATTTAAGCGCACGGTTAGACTCTGTTTTAACCGCTGAAGATTTTCTAGAGTTATCGAAAAGTGAATCTACAGACTCTTGGAGCATGCGCTTTTCATTGCGCAAAATGACTTCTGGCGCTTTGATTTCGATCAAGCGCTTCAAGCGGTTGTTGCGAATGATCACACGACGATAGAGGTCATTGAGATCAGAAGTTGCAAAACGACCACCATCTAGTGGAACCAAAGGACGCAATTCAGGTGGAATTACCGGAACAACCTTGACAATCATCCATTCAGGACGGTTGTCAATGCGTTTTTGAGAATCGCGCATGGCTTCTACAACTTGTAGACGCTTAAGCGCTTCGTTTTTACGTTGAACTGATGTTTCAGTCTCGGCTTGGTAACGAAGGTCGTAAGACATTTGGTCGAGGTTCAAGCCACCTAATAAATCGTAAAGTGCCTCTGCACCCATCTTGGCGATGAACTTATTCGGGTCTGAATCATCGAGGTAATGGTTGTTGGCCATTTGCTCGAGGTCAAGAATGTCAAGATATTCCTCCTCGGTGAGGAAGTCCATCTTTTTGACATTTGCCCATTTGTCTGTACCTGTTACCGCACCTGGTTGAATCACAACGTAGCGCTCGTAATAAATAATTTGATCGAGTTTTTTGGTAGGAAGACCTAACAAATAACCGATTTTATTCGGAAGTGAACGGAAGTACCAGATGTGCGCAACTGGAACCACCAAAGAGATGTGTCCCATGCGCTCACGGCGTACTTTCTTTTCTGTTACCTCTACACCACAACGGTCACAGACGATTCCTTTATATCGGATGCGTTTGTACTTGCCACAGTGACACTCGTAATCTTTAACTGGTCCAAAAATGCGCTCACAGAACAAGCCATCGCGCTCCGGCTTATAGGTGCGGTAGTTGATGGTTTCTGGTTTCAAAACTTCTCCACTAGAATGCTCCAAAATAACTTCTGGTGAAGCCAAGGAGATAGTGATTTTATTGAAGCTGCTTTGCTTTTTTGGGGTTTCTTTTTTGAAAGCCATTTGATCTCGACTATTTACGTTAGTATTTTGAATTAATCCATTGAAACGTTAAGGCACAAGCCACGTAATTCGTGGAGCAAGACATTGAAGGACTCAGGAATACCTGGCTCTGGAATGTTGTCGCCTTTGACAATAGATTCATATGCTTTTGCACGACCCATTACGTCGTCAGACTTAACGGTAAGGATTTCTTGTAGGATATTGGCAGCACCAAATGCCTCCAATGCCCATACCTCCATCTCACCGAAACGCTGACCACCAAACTGCGCCTTACCACCCAATGGTTGTTGGGTAATGAGCGAGTATGGTCCGATAGAACGTGCGTGCATTTTGTCGTCAACCATGTGTGAAAGTTTCAACATGTAGATGATACCGACAGTTGCAGGTTGGTGGAAACGCTCACCGGTTCCGCCATCGTATAGATACGTTTTACCTGAACGCGGCACGCCCGCTTTGTCTGTCCATTCGTTGATTTCTTCTGGTTTCGCACCGTCAAAAATAGGTGTTGCAAATTTAACACCGAGTTTCTCACCGGCCCAAGCCAATACGGTTTCGTAGATCTGACCGAGGTTCATACGTGATGGTACACCAAGCGGATTCAAGACGATGTCTACAGGTGTTCCGTCTTCAAGGAATGGCATATCTTCTTGGCGAACGATGTTGGCCACAATACCTTTGTTTCCGTGACGACCCGCCATTTTATCTCCGACTTTAAGCTTGCGCTTCTTAGCGACATATACTTTGGCCAATTTCACGATTCCGGCAGGGAGTTCATCACCGACAGAAATGTGGAATTTCTTGCGCTTGTAGATCCCAAGAAGATCGTTTGCTTTGATATTAAAGTTGTGGATAACGCGAGAAATCAATTGGTTGGTTTCTGCATCTGCGGTCCAGTTGAGCGGATTGACAATTGAGTAATCAAGTGCACTCAACGCTTTGTTGGAAAACTTGGTGCCTTTTTTAATCAACTCTTCTTTGAAGTTGTTAAATACGCCGGCAGATTTGTGTTCTCCTAGGATAACGAGCAATTTATCAACGAGTTTGTCGCGAAGTGCTGCAAAATCTCTGGTGTAGTCTGCATCGAGTGCCTCGAGTACAGGTTTGTCTTGAGATTTTGACTTGCGGTCTTTAACAGCACGAGAGAAAAGTTTTTTCTCGATAACCACACCGCGTAAAGATGGACCTGCTTTCAAAGAAGCGTCTTTTACATCGCCAGCTTTATCTCCGAAGATAGCGCGAAGTAGTTTTTCTTCTGGTGATGGGTCGGTCTCTCCTTTAGGTGTAATTTTACCAATAAGGATATCCCCTTCTTTGATTTCAGCACCAATACGGATCAAGCCGTTTTCATCGAGGTCTTTGGTTGCCTCTTCAGAAACGTTCGGGATATCAGAAGTAAGCTCTTCCATACCGCGTTTTGTGTCGCGGACTTCGAGCGAATACTCATCGATGTGAATTGAAGTAAAGATGTCGTCGCGAACTACTTTCTCAGAGATTACAATCGCATCCTCGAAGTTGTAACCTTTCCATGGCATGAACGCCACTTTCAAGTTTTGACCGAGCGCGAGCTCCCCTGATTGGGTTGCGTATCCTTCACAAAGCACTTGTCCTTTTTCTACGCGATCGCCTTTTTGGACGATTGGCTTGAGGTTGATACAAGTACTCTGGTTGGTTTTCATGAATTTAGTCAATGAATAGCGCGTTACCTCGCTGTCAAAACTTACCAATTTGTCTTGGTCGTTCCAGTCGTAACGAATCACGATTTCATTGGCATCTACGTATTCGACAGTACCAGTGCCTTCAGCGTTAATTAAAACGCGTGAATCACGGGCAACGAGTTGTTCAATTCCGGTACCTACAATTGGTGCGTTCGGACGCAATAACGGAACAGCTTGACGCTGCATGTTAGAGCCCATGAGCGCACGGTTGGCATCGTCGTGTTCGAGGAAAGGAATTGAGGACGCCGCAATTGATGCAATTTGGTTGGCACCAACATCCATAAGGCTTAATTGGTTAGGAGCTACAACAGGGAAGTCTCCTTCGTAGCGTGCTTTAACCAAATCTGACAGGAAGTTTCCTTTGTCATCGATTTTTGCGTTGGCCTGTGCAATTGTTTTGGAATCTTCTTCTTCAGCGGCAAGGTAAACCGGTGTTTCTTCAAAAACAACACGTCCGTTTTCTACACGGCGATAAGGTGTTTCGATGAATCCGAGTTTATTCACTTTTGCAAATACACAAAGCGAAGAAATCAATCCAATGTTCGGACCCTCTGGGGTTTCAATCGTACACAAACGACCGTAGTGCGTGTAGTGAACGTCGCGGACTTCGAAACCGGCACGCTCACGAGAAAGACCGCCTGGCCCGAGTGCAGAAAGACGACGCTTGTGCGTCACTTCTGAAAGCGGGTTGGTTTGGTCCATGAACTGCGAAAGCTGATTGGTTCCAAAGAAAGAGTTGATCACCGAAGACAAAGTCTTGGCGTTGATGAGGTCAATTGGCGTAAAGACTTCGTTGTCGCGAACGTTCATGCGCTCACGGATCGTACGAGCCATACGGGCCAAACCAACACCAAACTGTGCATACAACTGCTCACCTACTGTACGTACACGACGATTAGATAAGTGGTCGATGTCGTCGATATCGGCCTTTGAGTTGATCAATTCAATCAAATACTTGATGATTGAAATGATATCGTTTTTGGTTAAAACGCGAGACTCTTCAGTCGAATCTAAGTTTAATTTTTTATTTAAACGGTAACGACCTACTTCACCTAAGTCATAACGTGCATCGGAGAAGAAAAGCTTTTCAAAAACTCCTTTTGCCGTTTCGTAGTCTGGCGGATCTGCGTTACGCAATTGACGATAGATGTGTTCAACGGCTTCTTTTTCAGAGTTAGAAGTATCTTTTTGAAGCGTGTTGTAAATGATGGTGTAATCGGTAGAATTACCGTCTTCTTTGTGTAAAATCAAAGATTTAGCACCTGAATCGATAATGGCATCTAAGTGCTCTTCACCAATCATGAGTTCGCGATCGAGAATAACCTCGTTGCGCTCGATAGAAACGACCTCGCCAGTATCTTCATCGACGAAATCTTCAATCCAGGTTTTAAGAACCCGAGCTGCCAATCGGCGACCGATTAATTTTTTCAAATTGGCTTTGCTTACTTTTACTTCGTCAGCCAACCCAAAGATATCGAGGATGTCTCGGTCAGTTTCGTAGCCAATGGCACGGAAAAGGGTAGTTACAGGTAATTTCTTTTTACGATCGATGTAGGCATACATGATATTGTTGATATCTGTAGCAAACTCTATCCAAGATCCTTTGAAAGGAATAATACGAGCCGAATAAAGTTTCGTGCCATTCGCATGGCGAGATTGACCGAAGAAAACACCCGGTGAACGGTGCAATTGCGATACAATGACGCGCTCGGCGCCATTCACCACAAATGAACCTTTCGGGGTCATATATGGAATCGTACCTAAGTATACGTCCTGAACGATGGTTTCGAAGTCCTCGTGCTCAGGGTCGGTACAATACAATTTCAATTTTGCTTTTAGAGGCACACTATAGGTGAGCCCTCTTTCGATACACTCTTCTATGGTGTAGCGAGGTGGATCAATGAAATAATCCAGGAATTCAAGAACAAATTGATTGCGGGTATCCGTAATGGGGAAATTTTCAGCAAACACTTTGAAAAGTCCTTCACTTTCTCGGTTCTCCGGCGTTGTCTCCAACTGGAAAAATTCTTGAAAAGACTTTAATTGAATTTCCAGAAAATCTGGATATTCAAATTGGTTTTTGCTTGAAGCAAAATTAATTCTGGTTGAATTAGTTGTTGTTGCCAAGGCTTTTTTGTTTTAATGTTTTGTACTCTGTTGAAATCAACATGCAAAAAACAGGACAAGGCACCCGCCTTTCGGCGGTGCCTTTCCTGCATATAATGAAACTAATTAC